>BNJU01005492.1_pt1 | contig 226225 bp, 228 predicted proteins | sample 8539281 | NCBI WGS metagenome assembly BNJU01 (sample SAMD00202456, study PRJDB9452) | human saliva metagenome | isolation source: human saliva | place: Japan | reverse complement strand
TCATCTGTGGGACCTGCAGGGTTCCGGTGGCCCAGGCCGGCAGGATCGAGCGGGCTGCGCTCCCCGCAACCCCGCCGCGGCGTCAGGACCGACGGCGGAGGGCAGGGACGGCCGCCACGGCCCCGACCATTCACGTCGAGGAGACGATCTGGGGACCGACCACGCGGTCTCGTGCTGGCCACATCCTGCGCCGATCGAAGCCCCTGCACGCCCCGCTGGCACGGCCCCTGACCCGCGGCGAGGCGGCAGCAGAACCGGCCGGCAGCCGACTGGTCGAGGTCCCCGTGCCCCGGTCTGAAGCCCGAACCCGGCAGCGACCTCCGCGCGCCGCTCACCCCTGACACGCACAGGCCTGAGCACCCTGTGCGACCACGGTGCGAACAGATGCCGGACGGATGTGGCGATCGCCGACGGACACAGGGGTGAGGGTTCAACCAACAGCCGGGGACCGATGCCCCCAGATGAGTGAGTTCCACTGACAGAGGCGCATTCCAGACGCCGTGAGAACTAAGGAGGACTCGTGATGGTAAAGGCCGTCATGTGCACCATGCCTCCTCCTTCATGTCCTCCATGCCCATCGCGCCCGCGTACTGCTGCTGCCGGTGTCGGTGAGGGCGCCAGGCCACGACATCTGTGCGCGTGCCGCTGCGCGCATGCCCGCGCGCTCCCGGAGCAGGCGGTCACCCCTGCTGTTTGAGCCACTCCGACCGGACGATGGCCATCCCTGACGGACGCGGACCGTCCCGCTTCTTGTTCTCTCACGAGCTCTCGCGGGCCCGACGTCGCCTCATCACGCGGCTCCGCCGATCACCCAGTCACTACAGGGGCTCACCCAACCCACACTCGAAGGACATCACTATGACGACGCACCCGACGTCAACCGCCTGGTCGCGCACTCCCTGGTCCGCATCAACCCGCGTCACCGACGGCGCCCCCGCCACCGTCCTGGCCAAGGTGGAGGCCTTCGAGCCGCCGCCTCGGTCGAGACCGCATCGCTCTGTCCATCGTGCGCGCCGCGGAGACTCCGGTGACCTCAAAGCCCGGCGGCACCATCGTGAGCGACCTCCGGGAACACCGGCGTCGGCCTGGCCATCGGTGGGAGCGCCCTGGGATACAGGTCATCATCACCATGCCCGAGACCATGTCAAGGGCGCCGGGCCATCATGCGCGCCTTCGGTGCGAGGCGGTGCTGACCACCGAGGCGGCGTGGCCGGAGCGGTCAGAGCGGAGCCCGAGGATCCAGGCACGCCACCCTAACTCAATCCTCGCCTCCCAGTTCACCAACCCCGCCACCCCAAAGATCACCGAGGACCACGGCCCGGAGATCCTGGAGCAGACCGGGGGCGACATCGACGTCTTCGTGGCCGGTATCGGCACCGGAGGCACGCTGACCGGCGTGGGCCAGGGTACTGCGCCAGGAGAAGCCCGGGGTAAGATCTGCGGTGTCGAGCCCTCCCTGAGTCCCCGCTGCTGAGCGAGGGCCAGGCCGCTCCCCACAAGATCCAGGGCCTGGGGCTAGCGTGAGTTCCCGGATCCTCGACCAGGGCATCTGGGACGAGCTGCTGCCCACATCGAGGTCCGACGTCGCCATCACCTACGCTCGCCGTGCCGCTGCGGAGGAGGGCCTCCTGGTGGGGGATTTCCTCGGGCGCAGCTCTGGCCCGCCGCCACCGAGGCTGGCCAGGCGCCCCGAGTTCGAGGGCAAGACCATCGTCACCGTCCTGCCTGCACGCGGTGGGCGTTACCTGTCCACGCCCTTGTTCAGGACTTCCTCGACTGAGCTCCCCCGACGGCGGCGAACCTGCAGGAACAGGGTGAGCCGCCGTCAGTGATCATCGGCGCGGCGGGCGGGTGAAGGCTCACCAGCCGACCTGAGCCGCACCGTCACCCCATCAGCAGGGAGCACACCATGCACAACTCCCAGCGGTCCCTTCTGGACCTGGCCCGTGAGGACCTGGCGACGGCCCGCAAGCGCGACCCCGCCGCCCGCTCCAGCCTGGAGGTGGCCTCCTCTGCCAGGTGTCCGCCCCTGTGGAGCACACCGGGCAGCGCTCTGGGCTCGTGGCACAAGGGCTATCGCTTCGCGGCACGCGCCCTGTCTCAAGCGGCCCGCAGCTTCACCGGTATCGAGATCCACCCGGCCGCGACGATCGGTGAGCGCTTCTTCATCGACCACGGCATGGGCGTGGTCATCGGTGAACCGCGGAGGTCGGCAACGACGTGCTGCTGTTCCACGGGTGACTCTGGGCGGGGGTGTCGATGAGTCGGGCAAGCGCCACCCACCATCGGTAACAACGTGCAGATCGGCGCGGCGCCAAGGTCCTGGGGCCGGTCACCGTCGAGGACAGGGCCAAGGTGAGGGCCAACGCGGTCCTGGTGAAGAACCTCCCGCAGGGTCATGTTGCCGTGGGCGTGCCCAGCGAGACCGCGACCCCCGCACCGACCCCGAACTCATGATGGACCCGACCATCTACATCGAGCCACCTCACAGCATCCCAGCGGGCGCCGGGGGCCGCCTCACGCCGTCCCTCGCGTGCTCCTCAAGCACCCGGCTGTGCCCTGGCGCGCCCGGTGGCGCACCGGGGCACTGGTGTCGGCGGGCGATCGCCCGGCAGCCAGATCGCGCAGGCGCTTGAAGACCCGACCGCCGGAGCACGTGAGCCGTCATGCTCGTACTCGCTGGTGATCCAGGTGCGCAGGCCGAGGGGATGAGCGCGGCCGTCTCCAGGAGGTGGTCATCGGCACGGAACACGTCGCGGGCGTAGCGGCAGCCGCCCGAGGGGTCGTCGTGGCGCTTGAGACGGGCCGGGTCGTAGAGCGCCGGCCACTCGTGCGCGGCCAGAGGGTCAGCCACCTCCAGCCAGGGCGCAGACCGGCGTCCTCGACGAGGCCTCACGGCGCACGTGCTCGCCTGTCAGCGAAAGGGTGGGATCGTCGTCGAAGACCGCGGGGCGCACCGCTGCGCGGCCCAGTCGGTGGTGCCTGCGTCGGCTCAGCGGGACTCGTGGATAACGGCGTAGGCGGGAACCTGCCGCCGAGGGCGAGCACTGCCCCAGGTCAGTGGAAAGGCCCAGGCGTCGAGGTCGCGCTCCAGGAGGTAGTGGATCGTCGCTCCCCGGCCCCGCCCAGCAGGCGCCGAGCGAGCGCAGGCGGCTCAGGGTCCCTACGGATCCCTCCGCCGTCCTCAAAATTTTCACCCCGACCGGCCTTCTCAACCAGGGGACGCCATGCGGTCGCGGTCCTGGGGAAGCGGGTGTAGTACTCCTCGCTCTTGAGGCGCATCGCCTCGTAGGCGAGGGCCCGTGAACCTCGTCGATGCTGTGCCCGACGGCGGGCAGGCCTCCGGTGATGTAGACCTTCTCCAGGCTCTGGGCGTGCTCAGAGAGGTACCGGGTGACGCAGAACCCTCCGAAGGACTGGCCCAGCAGGCTCCAGCGCTCCAGGCCCAGAGCACGGCGCAGGTCCTCCCGCGTCCTCGACGATCTCATCGGCGCGCAGGTGAGTGAGCAGCCGGGCGGTGTCTGCTGGGGGCGCCGGCGGCATCGGGCCGGTCCCACCGAGGGCTGGAGGCTCCAGTGCCGCGCTGGTCGACGAGGATGAGTCGGTGGTGCTCGAGATCTCACCGATCCAGCCGAGCCCGGGTCGGCACTGGGGCGGGGTGCCTCCGAGCCCGGCCCGCCCTGAAGGAAGACCAGTGGCGGCCGGGGAAACCGGGTCGATGCCACGGCACTGAGATCTCACGGGCGTAGACGGTGATGGACTCCGTCCCGTCGGGGGCTGAGTCCCCCTGCCCGCTGCGGTCCAGGGGAACGTCGTCAGGTGGTGGTCGCGGGTCAGCAGGCCGGTGGTCGAGGAGGACCAGGCTCCGAGGAGTGCAGGGCGGGCGAGGGCGTTCGACATCCGCCACCTTAGTGGGGTCCGGAGGTCGTCAGCCGGTTTCAGTGGGCCTGGCGGGTCCGGGCACCAGAAGAGCCGGCGGGAGGCGACCTCCGCTCCGCCACCGGGGTCCCGCAGCGCAGGCAGGGGCGGCCCGGTGCGGTGGTCGACCGTACCGGCCGGCCTCAGGGGTCGTCAGGTGGAAGGGGGCAGGGGACGTCATCGAGGGTCGACCGGTGAGTGATGAGCGGTGGCCACCCGTGCTCCATGAGGGCGCAGGTCCTCCCAGATGGCGCAACCGCTCCTCGCTGGTGCAGTTGCCCGCGCGGAAGGGCGAGACCCCTGACGCGAAGAGCGTCTCGGCACGGTAGATGTTGCCGGCTCCGGAGATGACGGCCTGGTCGCAAACGGGCTCCCCGATGCTCTTGCGCCGTGAGCGCGCGCGCCAGCGACGAGGCCTCCACGTCGCCGTCAGCGCGCAGCGGGGTCAGAGCCGAGGCGACGGCGGACAGCAACCACGCCCTCGGCGTCCAGCGAAACTCGCAGGCCGCCGGTCCGGTCAGGTCGGCCACCCCGTGCTCGCCGAGCAGCCAGCCACCGCACCGCGCGGCTCAGGCGGCTCCCACTCTCGCAGGGCCCGTGTGGCTGTGCCCTGCCCTCGGCTTCGAGGCTCCTCCGTTCAGCCCGGTCAGGGCCGACCCTCCCCACCTTTGAGGGCGTGCTCGCCCGCGCTCACCGACGCGGCGACGCGGCGCCCCGATAGCGTGAGGCGCTGTGAACTCACGGTCGCCGTCGAAGGTCCATGCCTGTAGGGCCCAGGTGGATCCGCAGCCAGGTGACGGAGGCGTCGTCGAGAGACATGTCGGCGCGAGGGGCCGAAAGGCAGGAAGAGTGCTGCCGCGAGCCTGGCTGCCCAGGAGGACCTGACCATCAGGCGGCTCGCCCCGTCGGCGAAAAGCGCCTGCGGTGAGCGCACGCGCAGGCTCTGACCACCGTGAGAGGCTCGTCAAGGGCGGCGGCGAGCCCGGTGGATGGTGTGCCCCTCCGGCATGCTCAGGCCCCGGTGGGTGGGCGCCGGCGGGATCAGCCGCTGGAGCAGCGCGGCGTCATGAACGCGTCTCGTAGTCGGCGGCTGCGCGATGCGACGCACGTGGCGCTCGTCCCCGCTGAAGGGCTCGGCGAGGAAAGCATCGATGATGGCCAGGCGCCCCCAGGTCGTGCATGCGACCAGCCCAGTGCGACGACGTTGGCGTTGTTGTGCTGGCGGGCAAGTCAGGGCGGTCTCGATCGACCAGGCCAGGGCGGCTCGCACCCCGTCGACCTTGTTGGCGGCGATCTGCTCCCCGTTGCCACTACCCCCGAGAACAATGCCCAGGCTCCCGGCGTCGGCCACGACGGCCTCCCCGCAGGCCAGACAGAAGGCAGGGTAGTCATCATTCGGATCGTAGGCGTGGGCTCCGTGGTCGATGACGTCGTGCCCCTTCCTCAGGTGCTCGATCACGGCGCTCTTTGAGACCGTAACCGGCGTGGTCGGAGGCGATATGGATGCGCATGGGCAGAATTGTGCCTCACGCGAACAGCGCTTCGCACCATGAGAACGGGCGCCGTCGGGACACCTGGGAGCAGCGGAGCGGGTTAGCGTGTCCGCTATGACTGACGCCTGCGCGACCTCATCGACTCCCACCGGCCCTGCATCGGACTCACCTGCCCACCACTCTCAGCCGACGGCTTCACAGCCCCACCGCTGAGGCGGTCCTCGCCGGCGATGCTGGGACGGCGCACACCGACACCTCCGTACGTCCCCAGGACGACCTGTTCCGCTTCGTCAACGGCCAGTGGCTCGCCACCGCTGAGATCCCGGCGGACCGCCCCAGCAGCGGCGCCTTCACCACCTTGCGCGACGAGGCGGAGGCCGCCTGTCGGCAGATCGTTGAGGAGCTCGCCGAGCAGTTCTCCTCCGTGGCACGAGGGGCCTCGGAGGTCCTAACCACGAACCAGGGGCCGGGTCAGGCGCCCTCTACGAGGCATTCATGGACGAGGCCCACCTGGAGGGAGGCTCAGGGGGCCGAGCCGCTGGCTGAGGAGCTGGCGCCGGTGCTGGACGCCTCCTCCAAGGAGGAGCTGGCCCGTGCGCTGGGAGAGATGACTCCGATCGGCTTCATGGGCGTGGTCGGCGCGGATGTCGAGGTGGATATCAATGACCCGGAGCGCTACACGAGCTGGGTGGGGCAGTCGGGCCTGGGACTGCCGGACGAGTCCTACTACCGCGAGGAGGCTCAGGCCCCGATGCGCCAGGCCTACGTGGCGCACGTGGCCAGGATGCTGTCTCTTGCGGGGCTGACGGACTCCTTCGGTGCCTCGGGTGAGGAGCTCGCCGAGCGAGTCATGGCCGTGGAGACCGCCCTGGCCAAGGGGCACTGGGACCGCGTCACCTGCCGTGACGTGGAGAAGATGAACAATCCGATGTCCTGGCGGCAGATCGTGGACTCGGCCCCGACCCTGCCCTGGGACGAGTGGCGCGAGGGGATTCGCGCTGCCGCCCAGAGCGCCGGCATCGAGCAGACCGCCTTCCTCGAGGAGGCCATCGTCACTCAGCCCGACTACCTCCCCCACGCGGCCGGCGTCTGGCAGGAGACCTCCCTGGTGGATCTCAAGGTCTGGGCCGCCTGGCATGCCGTTCATGGACGCGCCACCCTGCTGTCGGGGGCCTTCGTGGAGGAGAACTTCGACTTCTACGGCCGCGCGCTCCAGGGGACCGACGAGCTGCGGCCCCGTTAAAGCGCGGCGTCGGCCTGGTGGAGTCCTGCCTGGGTGAGGCACTGGGTGAGGATCTACGTGGGCGGCACTTCCCGCCGTCGCACCGAGTCGGCGATGAGAGGCCCTGGTGGGCCGGCTCATCGAGGCCTACCACCAGTCCATCTCCTCGCTGGAGTGGATGAGTCCGGCCACGCGGGAGCAAAGCCTGGAGAGCTGGCGCTGTTCACCCCAAGATCAGCTACCCGGTGCGCTGGCGCGACTTCTCCGACGTCGAGGGTGGTCCCACGGCGACGTCCTGGCCTCGGTGCGCAGCGTGGAGCGAGGCCGACATGGCCTACTCGCTGAACAAAGCCCGACCAAGCCGGTGGACCCGCGACGAGTGGCACGCAGCCCCTCAGACGGTCAGCGCCTACACAGCCCGACCATGAACGAGATCGTCTTCCCGCCGCGATCGCTGCCTCACTTCTTCGATCCGCAGGCCGACGACGCCGTGAACTATGCGGGCATCGGTGCTGTCATCGGTCACGAGATCGGCCACAGCTTCGATGACCAGGGCTCCACCTTCGACGGCACCGGAAAGGTCGATGACTGGTGGACCCAGGAGGACCGGGAGGCCTTCACCGAGCGCACGAGCGCGCTCATCAGCCAGTACGACGCCTACGCCCGAGGTCGTCGTCGCCAAGCACTCAGGACGCGGGTACGGAGCAGGGCGGAGATCGCACGTCAACGGCGCTTTGACCATCAGGGGAGAACATTGGTGACCTGGGCGGCCTGGGCATCGCTCTCAAGGCCTACTCCCTGGCCCTGGCCGACGTCGGTATCCCCTCAGTGGATGAGGCTCCTGTCATCGACGGGCTCACCGGCCTGCAGCGCTTCTTCTACTCCTGGGCGCGGATCTGGCGTTCCAAGAGCCGTCCGGACTATGCGAAGCTCCTTCTGACCGTCGACCCGCACTCGCCGGCGGAGTTCCGGTGTAACGGGATCGTGCGCAATGTGGATGCCTTCTACAAGGCCTTCGCGGTGGATTCCGACGACGCTTTGTGGTTGCCTGCAAACGAACGGGTCTCTATTTGGTAAATGGCGGTCAGCTTGGTTCAAGCACCAGGGGCGAAACTCGTTGCCCCCTTAGAAGAATCCACAACTACTCACGACTGAGGCCGATACCTCATTCGCAAGAAAACGTGGAACCTCGCCCTGAGGGGCGCTAGGGTGGGGACAACGCGGTGACACCCCGACTCACCGGTTGCCACCTATCCCCCATATATCTAGGAGTACTCATGCGTCTTGGACGCCCCCTGGCCGCCGCGAGCGTCGATGGCCGCCGCCATCAGCCCCTCCTCGCCGCCTCCCCCGCCCTGGCGGCGACTCCCTCGCCTTCAAGATCGCCGATGACCAGCGGGTCATCGTCAACCCCTCGGACACCGCCTTCCCGGTGTCCGGTCCCGCTGCACCGGCAAGGACGCGGCTGTCGGCGTCGCCCTCCACACTTCGAAGGGCGAGATGTCCACCATCGTGAAGGCCACCCCCGACGCCGAGGGCAACTGGTCCACCACCCTGAACATCCCCGAGCTGGTCAAGTCCACTGGCGCTGAGGCCAGACGGACGGCTCCGGACGACGCTGGTCCATCGTGGCCGGCTGCGTCTCCTACGGCGAGGAGAAGGGTCAGGACCAGCAGGGGCATCGCCTTCGACGACACCGACGTGGACGGCACCTACAAGATCACCACCGACGAGAACGGCGCTCAGAAGATCACGGTGGACGTCAAGGGCTTCTCCCCCAAGGAGAAGGTCACCCTCACCCTGGTCAGCAAGACCGACTCGTCCAAGACCTACCCCGTCGGCACGCTGACGGCTGACGACAACGGCAACGTCACGGGCGAGCTTCCGGCCCCCTCGAACGTGGATGACGGCGAGTACACGCTGACCATCGAGGGCGACCGTTACGGCGAGGGCGGCAGCAGCACCAGACCGTCGTCGCCAGGGCGGCTCCCTCGACCTCGTGGAGGACGGCAACGGCATCACCGACAACGGTGGCGCCACCGCCAACCCGACCGCTCCGCCTCCAACGGCAGTGAACGTCCCGGCCAGCACCGACGCACCCGGCGGCCTCCACCTCCGGCAAGCCCCTGGCCCAGACCGGCGCCAACGGCCTGCTCTTCGGCGGCATTGCCGCGGCCCTCGTGGCCATCGGTGGCGGCGCCCTCGTCGTGCGTCGTCGTAAGGCCTGATCGCCTCCTTCCAGTCTGACTGGAGACATCTTCCCGCCGGGGAGACAGCACTGCACGTGCTGTCTCCCCGGCAGCTCATCCATCCACCACCGCCACGGCGCGCGCGTTCGCGCCCTGACGGCACAGCAGCGTCCCGGAGCGGACACTGGAACCATGGACTCCACCTCCCGACGACGCACAGCGCAGCCCCCTCAGGCCTCGGACGCCACCGGGGGACCCCACCGATACCTCCTCCCCTGCGCAGCGGCGCCGCCAGGGCCGAGGAGGCACAGGCGTCAAGCGCTGGTCGAGGCGCCGCAGGATCGTCGTCGGCCTGAGCACCGCGGTCATGACGACCGCCCTGGCCCTGGGCGCGGATCTGGCGGTCCTGGCTCATCGCCCTGCACGCGTCGACATCGCCATGCCCGCCACGTCCTCCCCGACGGCGGGCGAGACCTGGCTGATCCTGGGGAACCGACTCACGCGCCACCGTGCCGGGGAGACCAGAACCGTTACGGAACCACTCAGGAGGTGGAGGGTTCCCGCGCCGATGCTCATCGCCCTGGTACGCCCACTCCAGGGAGAGTCACCATCATCAACCTGCCCCGGGACCTGACCATCAACAGCAGGGCATGGAGCTGGACCGGCTGGCCACCACCTACGTTCAGGACCTCAGAGCACGGTCAACGCCCCTGTGCCGGGCTCGAGATCCCCACCACGCATCTGGTGACCATCGACATGGCTCAGTTCGCCACCATCATCGACTCCCTGGGTGGCATTGGAGGTGGGCACGTGCGAGCCGGTTCAGACGCCTACACCGGACTGAACCTCACTTCCGCCGGCCGCCACCGACTCCAGCGGGATCGACGCCCTGGCCCTTGTCCGCTCACGGCACGGAGATCCTGCGCGACGGCAGATGGGTGACCATGGGCTCAGGCCGATGGCGCCCAACGCCGTAGCCAGTCCCGGCCACCGTGATGCAGGCCGTGCTGTCCGCCATCGGGCAGAAGGCCAGCAACCCGTCTCACTCCATCAGTGGCGCACCGTGGCCGGGAACATCACCCTGGACTCAGGTACTGGGCTCCAGCGACTTGGCCGCACTAGGGACGCAGCGCCTCGAAGGCCAGGCGGGCCGGAGCCACAACGATCATTGATCTTCCGACGGGACCGCGGGACGAGTCGATCATCGTCTCACCCAACCAGGAGTCGCGCGACCTGCTGGCCCGCTATGGATACAGTCCCAAAACCTGTCAGCCAGCGAGCGCACTAGTCACTCACCGGAGAGACCCCGAGGTTTTCCCGCCGTATCAGCCTTTTTGTCGCCCTCCTCGCTTTAGCACCCACTTTTTCACGTGGTGAGGACACTCATCTATGTGTCTAGTATCACTTCAGAGACCCACGTCTTCAACCTATTCATCGTTACGGTAGATAACGAGTCGGCGAAGAAATCGGATCGCCGACAACCATCGTTCCCCGTCAGACCTAGGAGGACACTGCGTCTTGGACGCCCCTAGCGCAGCCAGCGCGGTGGCCGCAATGACCGGAGCCTCGCTCATTGCCTCTCCCGTTCTCGCCAACGGGCTCCAACAGCAACAGCCCGAGCACTCCCCAGCAGCACCGCCGAGGCGACCACACCTTCCGGCGGTCCTGCTCAGCCCAGCCCGGCTCCCAGCAAGACGAGCGAGGCTACCCTGCCCCAGCAAGACGAGTGAGGCTACTCCTGCTCCCAGCAAGACGAGGCGAGGGTAGCGAGCTTCAAGATCACCCAGGAGAAGACCTTCGTCTCGACCAGCACCAACACGTCCTTCACCGTCTCAGGGAACCGGCTGCACTGGGAAGCAGGCCACCGTCGGCATCGCGCTGTATGCACCTGACGGCTCCGTTTCCGACGTCGTCAAGACCGAGGCGGCCGCAGACGGCTGGACCTCAGACCTTGACTTGGCGGCGCTCATCAAGTCCATCGGCTCGACCACGGCCACCACTACTGACGGATGGACCATCGGAGCCGGCTGCATGACCTACGGCGACAAGACCGAGACGGCCCAGGTCACAAGCAGCAGCAGACGCAGATCTACTTCGATGACACGCGTATCTCCGGCTCCTACGAGGTCTCCACCCGCACAGAGCCAGTCCCAGACCTTCATCTTCAACGCTCAGGGGCTTCTACGCCAGCGAGAAGGTCACTGTCCTCCTCAAGAGCAGAGCGACTCCAGCATCTGCTACACCCTGGTGGGCTGACGGTTGACGCCAACGGTAACCTCACGGGCAACCTGCCCGCTCCCACTGACGCCCCACGACGGGGAGTACGTCCTGGTCCTGACCGGCTCCCACCACAGCGAGACGGCCACCAGCCAGACCGTCACCACGGTCTCCCAGCACACCTTCACCGTCGAGAGCACCGAGCGCTCCACCACCGAGACCGAGACCGCCGAGAACAATGGCGGCGGCAACAACGGTGGCGACAAGCAGGCCGGCGGCGACAAGACCACGGAGCAGAAGACCACCGAGAACAACGGCGGTGGCGACAAGCAGGCCAGCGGTGACAAGACCTCCGAGCAGAAGACCACCGAGAACAACGGCGGCGGTGACAAGACCACCGAGCAGAAGACCACCGAGCGCTCGACCTCCGAGCGTCAGAACTCGGAGCAGAACACCACCGAGCGCTCGACCTCCGAGCGTCAGAGCACTGAACAGAAGACCACTGAGCAGAGCACTACTGAGCGCTCGGCTTCTGAGAACAACGGTGGCGGCAACAAGCAGGCCGGCGGTGACAAGACCACCGAGCAGAAGGCCAGCGAGCAGAAGACCACCGAGAACAACGGTGGTGGTAACAACGGCGGAAGCAACAGCAACGCCAACGCCGGCAGCGACAAGCAGGCTGGTGGAGACAAGCAGGCCAACACCGGCGACAACAAGGCCGGGGCTGACAAGGGCAACAACCTGAGCTCGAACGCCAAGGACTCCTCCTCGGAGAACCGGGCCGGCGGCGAGACCTCCAAGGACAGCGACGGGGCCCTGGCCCACACCGGAGCCAACGGCATGATCTTCGGCGGAATCGCCGCGTTCCTGGTCGTGGCTGGAGGCGCCGCCCTGGTGCTGCGTCGCCGCAACAAGGCCTGAGCCGCATCTGACCTGATCCGCTGACGTTCCCCAAGCTGTGGGAACAACCTCGGCGCCGGGGACGGCACGTGATGTCGTCCCCCGGCGCCGTTGTGCGGTGATTCAGGCACTGCCGGTGTCGATCAGAAGGTGAGACAATCGCACGGCGCGCCCTCATGGGCTGCGCATCCCTCGCAGACAGGAGTTCTTATGCCCGGTCAGAACCTGACTCGTTTTGAAGCCGCCGAGCGCAGCGCAACCGTGCGGACCCAGGGCTATGACGTCGTCCTCGATCTCACGCGCGGCGAGACGGTCTTCGGCTCCACCACCACGGCACGCTTCACAGCACCCCGGGTTCCTCCACCTTCATCGACCTCGTCGCACCGACGGTCCACTCCATCACCCTCAACGGGCTCCCACTTGACCCAGCCGAGGTCTATGCGGACTCGCGTATCGCGCTGAAGGATCTGGCGGCGGACAATGAGCTCGTCGTCGTCGCTGACTGCGCCTACATGCACACCGGAGAGGGGCTGCACCGCTTCACCGACCCGGCCGATGGCGGACCTATCTCTACAGCCAGTTCGGGTCCCTGACTCCGGCGGGTCTTCGCCGTCTTCGAGCAGCCGATCTCGAGGCCTCCTTCACCTTCACCGTCACTGCGCCGTCGAGGCTGGACGGTGCGTCCAACTCCCCACCCCTGGGCCGACTCCCGCCGAGGCCGCCAATGGTTCAGGGGATGCCCACACCTTCGCCTTCGCTCCCACCGAGCCGATGAGCTCCCTACGTCACGGCCATCGTCGCCGGGCCTTATGTCGGTGTGACCGACGAGTATGTGGCGGCGACGGACGTACCGATGCCACTGAGGTCTACTGCCGAAAGAGTCTGGTCGAGTACATGGACTCAGGAGATCCTGGACCTGACCAAGCGGGGCTTCGCCTACTACGAGGATCTGTTCGCCACCCCCTATGCCTTCACCAAGTACGACCAGATCTTCGTTCCTGAGTTCAATGCCGGGGCGATGGAGAACGCCGGTTGCGTCACCCACCGCGACGACTACATCTTCCGCTCCAGGCCCGTCGAGGCCCGAGTGGAGCAGCGCGCCGTGACGATCCTGCACGGCCCTGGCCCACAGTGGTTCGGGGACATGGTCACCATGACCTGGTGGAACGACCTGTGGCTCAACGAGTCCTTCGCCGAGTACACCTCCACTCTGGCCACCGCCGAGATCCTCGTTGGAACCAGGCCTGGACGACCTTCCAGACCCTGGAGAAGGGGTGGGCCTACAACCAGGATCAGCTCAGCTCCACCCACCCCGTGGCCGCGGAGATCCATGACCTGCACGACGTCGAGGTCAACTTCGACGGCATCACCTACGCCAAGGGGGCCTCAGTCCTGGCTGCGCTCGTGGGCTACGTGGGCAGGGAGAACTTCTTCGCCGGCATCCAGCGCTACCTGGCGGCGCACGCCTACGCCAACGCCGAGCTGAGCGACCTGCTCCGTGAGCTGGAGGCGGTCTCGGGACGCGACTTGAGTACCTGGACCGCCTGTGGCTCCAGGAGGCCGGTGTAACGACCCTGCGCGCAGGCTGGCCACCGACGCCGACGGCCTCATCACCCAGGCGACCGTCCGCCAGGAGATCCCCGCCGACTCACCGGCCTCGCTGCGCCCGCACCGGGTGGCGATCGGCTGCTACAGCCTGACCGGCCGGGGAGCCGAGGCACGCCTGGAGCGCACCGACCGCATCGAGCTCGATGTCGACGGTGAGCTGACCGAGGTTCCTGAGCTGGTCGGCACCAAGCGGGCGGATGTCCTCGTCCTCAATGATGACGACCTCACCTACGCCAGGTCCGCCTCGATGAGGGACTCACTGTCGCTTCGGCCTCGAGCACATCGAGGCCTTCACCGAAGTCCCTGCCGCGCTCGATCGTCCTAGCATCGGCCTGGGACATGGTGCGCGACAACGAGTGCCGCCTCCCGATTCCTTGACGCGGCCCTGCGAGCGCTGGGTGTGGAGGAGCACTCCTCGGTCATCCAGGGGCTGCTGGGACGCATCCCACCTGCCTGTCCGGTTTCCCTGCCCGGCCGTACGCCGCGACCTCGCCCCGGGCACCGCCGACCGGCTACTGGGCTGGCGCGGGCGGCCCAGCCAGCAGCGACAAGCAGGCTCCAGGCTGGTCAGAGCCCTGGCCGCTCACGCCGTCACCGATGAACAGGCTCGACGTCGTCGCCGGGCTGAGGAGGAAGCCAGACTCTCAGCGGTCTCGACGTCGACCAGGACCTGCGCTGGGACCTGCTGAGTCGGCCTGGTGGCCGCCGGCCGCAGCAGGGGAGGAGCAGATTCGTGCCGAGGCCCGGGACCGCACAGCCACGGGCGTGAGCGCGCTGCGGAGGCCCGGGCATCGATCCCGACCCCGGAGGCGAAGCAGGACACCTGGCGGGCCCTCATCGGCGATGCCGCTATGCCCAACGAGACCCAGGTGCGTGTCCTGCGGGGCCTGACCAATGTCGAGCGCCACCCGGACCTGCTGGCTCCCTTCGTGGGGGCATGTGTGAGCCATCGACTCCGTGTGGTCCTCCGCACCTTCCACATGGCCGAGAACCCGCTGAGCGGGCCTGTAGATTAGTGCGTCACGGTGGGCCTCAAGGGCGCTGACGACCCAGCCGCCGCCCTGACGGGCTGGTTGGAGTCCCACGACCAGGCACCGGCCGCACTGCGACGGATCGTGCGCGAGAACCTCGATGACACGCTGCGCGTGGCCAGGGCGCAGGCCGCCGAGAGCCAGAGCCAGCAGTAACCGCGTCACCCTCCGGCCCGGAGCGGGCTCGAGAGGAGGCAATGGTCTGGGGCCGAGCGCATGATGCGCTCGGCCCCAGATCGTCTGGTGCCGGCCCCGACATCCCGGCACCCTATCGCTCAGCGCCGGGTTGACTCCGCAGCCTTCTTGCCCGTGGACTTGGCGGCAGCGGCCTGCGCGGCAGCGAAGGCATCGACGTCGTCGTCCTCGCGCCCAGGGGTCTTGAAGTCGAACTTGACGATGGGAACCTGAAGAGGATAGTAGATGACGGCGTAGACCAGCCCCATGACGATGATCATGAGCGGTCCGCGGACCCACCACCGGAGAGTTCGGCGGACTTGCCGAAGTTGAGCAGGTAGTCGATCGCCCCGGCGGAGAAGGCGAAGCCGTCCTTGGCGCCCAGGAGGTTGGCGATGGCCAGGGAGGAGCCGGTCAGCACCGCGTGGACGGCGTAGATCAGGAAGGCCACGTAGGCGAAGGCGTACTCGAGGGCTCAGTGATACCGGTAATGAAAGCGGTCAGTGCCACAGAGATCATGGGGCGCCGGTCGCCTTGCGCTTGGCAGGCTTGGCCGTGTGCCAGATGGCCAGGGGCGGCGGCGGGCGGCGCGAACATCATGATCGGGAAGAAGCCGGTCGTGAAGCCCCGGTCAGGAGTTCGAGCCGTCACGCCCTGGAAGAAGCAGGTGATGTCACCGTGCGCCGTGTCCCCGGAGGCCGTCTGGCAGGGAGCCGGTGGAACCAGGGCACGGGTTGAGCAGGTGGTGCAGGCCGAAGGGGATGAGCAGGGCGGTTGACGGTACCGAAGACGAAGACCGCCAGGGCGCCGGGCGATGCCCTTGGGTTTCCGGCGTTGATGAGCCAGCCGCCGAGACGCTCGTTGATGAGCCAGTTGAAGGCCGGGTGAGCGCCGACATGATCAAGGCGATGACCAGCGCGGCACCGGAGGTGACGATGGGGACGAAGCGGCGTCACCGAAGAAGGCCAGCCAGTCGGGCGAGCTTGACGCGGTAGTAGCGCTGCCACAGCAGGGCGGCGACGACGCCGATGACGATACCGCCGAGAACCCCGTAGTTGATGGGCGTCTGGGTGGGGGATGTCACGAAAGGCGACTCCCTGATTCCAGGGGCCAACCTGTACGATCTTCCCCGTGGCGGGATCGAAGGGTGGAAGCGTCCAGGGCCTCCTTGCTCAGAGGGCGGGCTCGCCCATGATGATGGGCGACATGGTCAGGTGACTGCCCGGTAGACGAGGAAGCCGAACAGTGCAGCCGCGGTGGAGCCGTCAGCCTTCTTGGCGGAAAACCCACGGCGACGCCGACGGCGGAAGATGAGGGGCAGGTTGTCGAAGACCGCCCCACCGGCCGCGCTGAAGATGTCTGCGACGGGCTGCAACCAGGACGCCTTCGCGGCCAGTCCTCGGCCCTCAGCATGTCCGCCTGCCCCAGACGCAGCAGCAGACCCGCTGCCGGGAGCGTGACAATGGGCAGCATCAGGGATCTCCCAGACGCTGAGCAGGGCGAAGGCGCCGCCCGTCTTCTTCTTGTCTGAGCAGAGTGTTCTCCAGTTCAGGATCGCGCGGCAGCACTGCCGCGTCAGAGATAACCACCGTGACGGTGGTAGTCGGGACGGATCGACACCGAACACGTCTGGACCAGTGCCACCAGGAAACCGATAGAACCTTCAATGTCAAGCGAGCGACGCGCTCGTCAGCCATAATGATATGAAAATCGATACGACGGAACGGAAGCAGCGGTCGCAGGCACGCCCTTCTCCTGGCCGCCTCCACCCGCTGTCAAACAGGGGAGTCCCATGCCCAAGAACGCAGGTAGAAGCCGGCAAAGTACGTCATCGTGCGCAATCACCTGCTGGACCTGGTCAGGAACGGGCTCGCCAACGGCAGTCCGGTGCCCTCTGAGCGCAGTTTTCGTGCGAGCGGTTTGAGGTCTCCCGCATGACCGTGCGTCAGGCCATCGACACCCTCGTCGTCGACGGCGTCCTGGAGCGCCACCAGGGCAAGGGAACCTTCGTAGCGCCTCCCAGGCTCGACCTGCAGGTTCGGCTGACCTCCTTCACCCAGGAGATGCGACGCCGCGGGATGGAACCCGGCGTCGTCATGCTCTGAGCCGAGACCATCACCTCCGATGAGACCGTGGCGGAGGCGCTCGAGCTCGAGACCGGGGTCGAGGTCCACCACCGCGTCGCCTCCTGACCGCCAACGCCATCCCCATGGCGATCGAGGAGAACTGGATTCCGCAGCACTCCTGCCCAACCTGCTGCACCAGCCCGAACTTCTCGGTCTACGCCGAGCCCGGCCAGGCCGACCTGGCGCCGCAGTGGGGCGAAGACATGATCGAGGCCCATGCGGCCACGGCCCAGGAGGCAGCGCTGCTCTCCGTCAGGAGGGCGCCCCGACCCTGGACATCACTCGGCGCACCTTCCATGAGCACTGCGCCATCGACTACTCGCGCACCCTGTTCCGAGCCGACCGTTACACCCTGTGGGTCCCGGTGGCCGCCCCAAACCCGCCTTCCGCCCCGACCGCTCGTCGTCTTGAGGGACTGGATCCTTCGGGGCGGGCACAGGTCAGTACTGGACAACCTCAAAGCGGCCTGTACCATGGGGTACTGGTATGGACCATTAGTCCGGTACCGGCGAAGGTGCCGCACCTGACTGCACCTCCCCACGTCCTGAAGCCTCATCTCGGCACCATCACCAAACAGGCCCGGCACACGCCCGGGCAGACCCAGGAGGAACCCATGTCTCAGGCACAGAGCATCGTCGACGCCCTCGGAGGATTCGACAACATCGTGGAGATCGAGCCCTGCATCACGCGGCTGCGCTGCGAGCTGGAGGACGGTTCCCTTGTGGACGAGGCCGCCCTGAAGGCCGCAGGAGCGCACGGGGTCGTCAGGGCTCGGCGAGATCGTGCAGGTCGTGGTCGGTCCCAACGCGGACACGATCGCAGAGGACATCGAGGACCTCCGGTGAGTCTGACCGTCCAGTCGCCGGTATCCGGCGTTGTCGTCGCCCTCAGCGATGTTCCCGACCCCGTCTTCTCCGGCAAGATCGTTGGCCCCGGGGTGGCCGTCACCCCGGACGCCGCTGGCGGAGGCGAGGTCAGCGCCCTGGCACCGATCAGCGGAACCATCTCGAAGATCCACCCCCACGCCTACGTCATCACCACCGATGACGGCCGCAGCATCCTGGTCCACCTGGGACTGGACACCGTGAGCCTGGGAGGCGGCTTCACTCTCCTGGCCGAAGAGGGACAGAGAGTCGAAGCAGGCAGCCCGTCATCAACTGGTCCCCGCCCAGATCGCATCCGGCGGGCTCAACCCGATCGTCCCGGTCATCGCCTTGGAGGGCAACGAGGTCCGACCTGGAGCCCATGTCACCCGACCGCACAGTCGCTGCCGGCGAGACGCTCATGACCTGGGCGTAGCCCCGAACGCGGGCCCGGTCCCACCGGGCCACGCCCGCAACAAGGTGTGGTCCCGGCCGTCAGTACGACGGCCGGGACCACCATCTCAACAGTTCACCCGACTCCGGCCCGCCGCTCCAACGGACCGGAGCTAGCGGCATCAGTCCTGAGAAGCCATCTCGTCGCGCACGACACTCAGCAGACTGCCCAGGCGTGCGTTCTCAGGGCAGGTCGTCCACCACACGACCTCGCCCGCGCCGTCGGCCAGGGGGATCCGCCAGTTGGGGTACTCCTGGTCGGTGCCGGGCTGGTTCTGAGCGCGCCGCTCCCCCGCCGTCGACCAGGGCGACGCCGACCAGGACTGAGGGGTGCGCACCACGTAGCGGTGCAGGGCTTCGACGACCTGACGCTCGGTGGGGGCGTCCCCCAGCAGGCCGTGCTCGCGCAGGCGGGCGGTCATCGGTCGCGCTCGATGCGCGCCTCGGTGCACCTGCTCAACCGGCTCGGTGAGCAGGCCCGAGCGCTCACGCAGATCGACGTGCTCGTCGGCCAGGTAGCCGGCAGTCGGAGGAAGATCGTGGGTGTTGACCGTGGACAGGGGCGAGCCTGCGGTAGTCCTGGGGCTGGGTGGCCAGCCGTCGTGCTGCTTCTCGAACCACAGGGACGCTGGTCCCCAGCACACCGCGGCTGGCCAGGTAGTCGCGCGCCCAGGGCTCCCACGGTCCCCAGGTCCTCACCGATGACGACGGCACCGGCCCGGTGAGCCTCAGGAGGACGACGCCGAGCATGGCCTCGTGGTCGTAGCGCACGTAGGCTCCGCGGTCCGCCCCCATGCCCTCGGGGAATCCACCACAGGCGGAACAGACCGATGATGTGGTCCACGCGCAGCGCGCCGGCATGACGCAGGACCGTGCGCACCATGTCACGCAGCGGGGCGTAGGCGCTGTGCGCCAGGTACTCGGGGTTCCACGGTGGCTGGGACCAGTTCTGACCCTGCTGGTTGTACATGTCCGGCGGGGCACCCACGGTGACTCCGGAGGCGAAGGCCTCCGGGTTGGACCCCACGTCGGCTCCCTGCGAGTGCACTCCGACGGCGAGGTCGTCCATGATGCCCAGGGCCATCCCGAGGCCAACGCCTCGGCCTGGGCACTGAGCCAGCCGCTCGTCGACGATCCACTGCAGCCAGGCGAAGAAGTCGATGCGCTCGGCCAGCTGGTGCGCCTCGTTGGCGACGTAAGCGGAGTCCGCCTCCCGCAGCGTGGCGGGCCAGGTGTCAGGGGCCCGTGCTTCTCCACCAGCGCGCTCCACAGGGCGAAGCGCTCCAGCCCCTCGCCCTGCTCGGCCCGGAAGCGCTCGAAGTCTCGCTGACGGGAGTAGGAGCGACCGGCGGCGAAGATGACCTCGAGGGCCTCGCGCGGCCTTCCACACCGCGTCGCGGTCGATCGGCTCGGCGCTGAGGTCACTGTCCTTGACCTCTTCGAAGGCCCACTGCACCAGCGAGCGCTTGGGGCCGGACAGACGGGCCACCTCGGGGATGTTCTCCGGCCGGATGTGAGGGGGTTGACGAAGCGGCGTGTCACCGGCAGGTAGGGCGAGTGGGTCATCGGCGCCACCGGCTCAGCCGCGTGCAGCGGGTTGATGAGCAGGAAGTCGGCTCCCTGGTCCCCCAGGAAGGCGGCGAGCTCAGTGAGATCGTCGGTGTCACCGGTCCCCCACGACCCGCGCGAGCGGTCGAGTACAAGCGGGTCATGACCCCCCAGCCCCGGTCTCCGAGAGACTCGGGCAGATTGAGATGGTTGGGGGGTGACCGCCAGCGCCGAGGTCACGGTGATGGTCTCCACCTCGCTGTCGGCGGGCGGCGCGGCATGAGCCCCTGCGGGGCGGCCTGGTCCGTGGAGCCGGGGCTGACCTCGGCGATGATCGGTGCCATCCCAGGGGCAGATCGGCTCCGAGGATGAAGGAGGCACGGCCGCGCTTGACGCCGATCCACCTCACGGGGCACGGTCCAGTCCTCAGTCTGAGTCAGTCTCACGGACGTCCCCGTTCTCGAGGCTCGACGCGCACCCGCACCTTGGCGCCGTCGGGCACGTAGACGGGGACGGTCGACTCCACACCGCCGCGCGTGACGACCGTGGGGCAGGCGCTTGCCGCCAGGGGCGTCCTCGACCTCTCGCAGAGCGCCCGATCTCCTCCTCGGGTTGATGCTCACCCCTAATGCGGCCAGCACGGCCCTGAGTAGCGCTTGAGGGTGAGGCAAGGTTGCCGTGATGGTCCCAGTACTCGGTGGAGACACCGTACGCCTCAGCCAGTTGCTTGAGGGCTCTCGGAAGCAGGTAACAGGGTCGTCGTTGAACTCGTTCATGTGCGTGGGTCCGCCTTGCGTGAGCAGATGTGCGATGGAGCGCCATGGAGCGGGCGTGGAGCAGGGTTGCGCTCCGCCATCACCCTGGGGATGGATGGGTCGGATCGAGATGCGGGCGCTAGCGGAGGACTAGCAGTGTCCAAGTGTGCCCTAGCGGCTGAGGGTTGTGCACCCACCGCACCGTGTCTCCTGACATTTTGCTGCAACTGTTTCACCACGACGGCCCGCGATGGCGCCACTGCCGTTGAGCCACCCGGGACCATGTGCCCAGGGAACGTGCAGCCGGTCGGCGACCAGCGGAGCGGACGGCGAGATCGGGTCCACGTCCCGACATGCGCCCACCGCTGTGCGGGAAAGGCAGGCCGCCCGGCTCCACGTTGCAGGTGCTGGGGCCGGGCGGGTGCGCTGAACCCTCCGGGAACAGGGGCGATCGGTCAGAGGCGCGATCTCTGAGGCGAGGTTGTCCGCCGTGGGCCCCGACGACCTGGACGACGCGGCCCGAAGCGCACCACGCCGAGGCGCCGGCCCGCTCGCAGCGCCTCCTCGTCAACCTTCGTCTGATCAGCCACCTCGACGCGCAGGCGCGTGATGCAGGGCTCGAGGTCGGTGATGTTCTCCTGGCCGCCGAGACCGGCGACGATGTCTGATGCAGTGCTCATGGCTTCTCCTTCCCGGTTCCTCCCTCGTGCAATCCCCGTCTGTCATGCGCTTGGTCGGGCGGGCGAGGGTCCTTCGTGCTCGCGATCACTTTATCCCACCTCCGCGCGATCCGCGGCGAAGAGTTCAGTCGGCAGGGAAGACGCGTGCGCACGCTGGCCGCAGGGGCCTATCAGACGGCGGACGACCGTGCCGAGGCATCCTTCCTCGCATGACCGCGCTCACTCACGTAACCTTACGGGAACGCGATGGATACCTTGACGCGGCCGTAGAGGGATCGTTATTCCCCTGGCGGAAACGTCTCTTTCCGGCCGCACTCGGGGCACAATGAGCGATGATCCCCATTCGTCTCCGATGAGGGCACCACATGACAGCGTCCGACACCACCTCCACAACCCTGTCCGGCATCGGTGTGAGCCCTGGCCTTGTGGCCGGCCCCGTCGCCAGGATGGCACCTCCCATTCCTGAACCCGAGATCGCAACCCTCGAACCCAGTCGCGACATCGAGAAGGGTGCGAGCGCATCGCGCTGGCGGCCCAACAGGTCAGAAGAGGGCTTGGGCTGTCCGCGGCCGAGGCCAAGGCCGAGGCCCGTACCCTCCTGAGACCACCGCACAGATGGCGGCCGACCCCACCCTGACCTCGACGGCACAGGCCATGGTGCGCGAAAGCGCCCTGGTTCCGGAGCGCGCCGTGTGGGAGTCCGCGGGAACGCTGGCCTCCATGCTGGAATCCCTGGGCGGCTACATGGCCGAGCGCACCCGCGACATCCAGGACGTGCGCGACCGCATCGTCGCCGTCCTGACCGAGTCCCCAATGCCGGGGATTCCCCGTCTGCCCGAGCCCTTCGTGCTCGTGGCGGCCGACCTGGCCCCGGCCGACACCGCGCTGCTGGACCCCGAAAAGGTCATCGCCTTCATCACCTCCGAGGGCGGCCCCACCTCCCACACCGCGATCCTGGCGCGCGCACTGGGCATGCCGGCGATCGTCGGCACTGGCGAGAAGGTCACCGATGCGCTGGCCGAGGGCGACATCGTCCTGGTTGACGGTACCAAGGGCAGTATCACCCTCAGCCCCTCCGAGGACGCTCTGCGCCGGGCGCGTGAGCTCGCTTCGCGCGTGCGTGTCTTCAACGGTGACGGAGCCACGAAGGACGGCCACGAGGTCCAGGCGCTGGCCAATGTCGGTGACGCGGCGGCGCCCGTAGCGCCGCCGAGGCCGGCGCCATGGGCATCGGCCTGTTCCGCACCGAGTTCTGCTTCCTGGACCAGCCCGAGGCCCACGGTGGAGGCTCAGGTGGAGGCCTACCAGGGTGTCCTCGAGGCCTTCCCCGGCAAGAAGGTCGTGGTGCGCACCCTCGACGCCGGAGCGGACAAGCCGCTGCCCTTCCTGACCGACGCCACCGAGGCCAACCCGGCGCTCGGTGTCGCGCCTACCACGACGCGCCGCGACCCCGAGGTCCTGGACCACCAGGCTCGAGGCCCTGGCCAAGGCCGAGGCCGCCACCGAGGCGAGGTGTGGGTCATGGCCCCGATGATCTCCACGGCCGAGAGGCCGAGGCCTTCACGCAGAGGCCCGCTCCTACGGCCTGAAGACGGCCGGGATGATGATCGAGGTGCCCTCGGCCGCGCTCATGGCCGACAAGCTCTTCGAGCACGCCGACTTCGCCTCGGTGGGCACCAACGACCTCACCCAGTACGTCATGGCGGCCGACCGCCTGCTGTCCTCGCTGGCGGATCTGTCCACGGCCTGGCAGCCGGCCGTCCTGCGTCTGATCGGCACCGCCTGCGAGGGCCTCCCAAAGGACGTCCGGTGGGCGTGTGTGGTGAGGCCGCTGCGGACCCGGCGCTGGCCGCCGTCCTCGTGGGTCTGGGGTCGCCTCCCTGTCCATGACGGCGCGCGCCCTGCCGGATGTCGACGCCGTCCTGAAGTCCGTCACGCTCACCGAGTGCCAGGAGCGCGAGGATCGCTCTGGACTCCGCGACGGCTGAGGACGCGCGCTCGGCGGTACGCGCCAGGCGCCGATCCTGGAGGAGCTCGGTCTGTGACAACCCCATACCCCGTCCCCGCCGCCACGGAGAGCCCCTCGGGTCGGTGACCCGGATCCTCAGCCTGGCGGCGGGTGACAGGGAGGATGTCTTCTCGGGGGCTCCCTGCCCCAGCTCTCAGGCCCGGGTCTACGGAGGACAGGGTGGTGGCCCAGGGCATGCTTGCCGCGGCCGCCACTATTGAGGATGACGGCGACGGCGAGCGCCTGCCGCACTCGGTTCACGCCTTCTTCATGCGGGGCGGTCAGCCCGATACGCCAATCACCTTCGCCGTCGAGCGCCTGCACGACGGGCGGTCCTTCTCCCAACGGCGCACCGCCGCCTCCCAGGAGGGCACGCCGATCCTGACGATGCTCACCTCCTTCCAGGGAGGAGCAGGAGGGCGCCGACCTCACGTGGAAGCCCCCGTAGTTCCGCGCCCCGAGGACTTGACAGAGCGCTCTGGAGATCTTCCGCACCATCGATCATCCGGTGGCGCGTTTCCTGGGAGGGCACGGCGGCCTCGACCTCAGGCACGTGGAGGGCAACCTCTACCTGCGCCCCGCCAAGGAGCGTGCCGGTCGCCAGCACCTGTGGATGCGCTCGCGCAGCCGCATCCCGGAGCAGACCTCCCAGACCGTGCACCGGGCACTGCTGGCCTACGTGTGCGACCAGGTGATGCTGGAGCCGGTGCTGCGAAGCCAGGGACTGTCCTGGCGCAGTGAGGGCATGAGCCTGGCGACCCTCGACCACGCCCAGTGGTTCCACCGCGACGTCGATTTCATGGGCGACTGGCTGCTCTACGTGCAGGACTCCCCCTCCTCACAGGGGCGGCCGGGGCATGGCTCGCGCTCAGGTCTTCGACTCATCCGGTCGGCTGGTGTCGACCATCGCCCAGGAGGGGCATGGTGCGCATGCCACTGCCTCCACGTCCGACGGCGGCTCGGGACGTTGGCGGATCCGCATGGGAGAGGGCGACGACGGCAGCGCCATCCCCGGCTGACGCCCACCCCTGAGGACACGGATCGAGGACTGCGTTCTCCATCCAGGACGTACTTCTCCCCCATACGACTGCGGCCGGATCTCAGAAGTTTGGAGGACAACGCAGTCCTCGCCGAAAGTACGTCCCCGATCAGGGGCTGCGCACTGCGCCGCAGGCTCATCCCCGATTCTCGCCACGATCTGGTCGCAGCGCCCCGCGACCGATCAGCACGCCGGATCTGAGGCTCCTTCCATGACGTCATATCAAGGTTGCGCCGACCGCCCCTGCTCGGGGCATGACTGCCGACGAAGTTCCCAGGGAGCACCCTGCTGCGGGCTGCGTTGCCGGAACTCCTCAAAACGGAGCGGAACCCCCTTTGCGGTGCGGAGATCTGGGCTGTCCATTGCCTGGATGTGAAGGTGGGGCTGCGTGGAGTTCCCGGAGTTGCCGCATCGACCGATCTGATCGCCTGCGCTCACCCGGTCGCCGGGTGACGCTGGACGGAGCCTCGCTGAAGGTGCACGAGTCCCACGCAATGAGGCCCCTCGACAACCTGGATGATGATGTGGTTTCCAGGGATGGCGGGAAGTCCCTGCCGAATTCGTTGGGGCTGACTCAATCCGTACGGGATGCGAGTCAGGACGGAACGGCGCGCCACGTGGTCGGGCTCGCCGTCGTGAACGGAGACCACGGTTCCTACAACGGGCGAGTACAGGGGACGGCCGAAGGCGTGGAAGAGCTCTGGCGGTTCGGGGGTGAAGAGCGCACGTATGCTGCGTGGTGGAGCCGTGAGACCATCGTCATCGACGGCGACGAAGTCAAACGCGTAGGTGGTGGCGAACAGGTGAGTCCCATGGCTGGGAACGCGGTGTGTGGGGCTGCGCTCGGTCAGCCACTGCCCGTCAAACGGAAGCTTCCCGATAACGCCGCCTTCGGGGATGAGTCCTGGGGTATTCCCACTCATCATGACACCTCCACCAGCACCTTAAGTGCAATCGACTCCAACCGACAAGACGTATGAAGTCGCCTTCTGAAGCAAGACGAAGCGCCATTCCCTCAGCAGCCTGGCTGAGGGATGGCGCTCTCCTCTACGCGGTCGACCGGGCGGGCTCCGCTCAGTCTCGAGTCAGGCTTCCGGTAGGTGACCCGGTGAGGGCGGGCCGCCTCGGGGCCGAGGCGCTCGACCTTGTTCTCCTCGTAGGGAGGCGAAGTTCCCCTCGAACCAGTACCAGGCTGGCGGGGTTCTCGTCGGTTCCCTCCCAGGCCAGGATGTGGGTGGCCACGCGGTCGAGGAACCAGCGGTCGTGGGTGATGACCACGGCGCAGCCGGGGAACTCCAGCAGGGCGTTCTCCAGGGAGCCCAGGGTCTCGACGTCGAGGGTCGTTGGTGGGCTCGTCCAGGAGGATGAGGGTTGCCGCCCTGCTTAAGGGTCAGGAGCCAGGTTGAGGCGGTTGCGCTCTCCGCCGGAGAGGACTCCGGCCGGCTTCTGCTGGTCGGCCCCCTTGAAGCCGAAGGAGGCGACGTAGGCGCGCGAGGGCATCTCCACGTTGCCGACCTGGATGTAGTCAGCCCGTCAGAGACGACCTCCCAGAGGGTCTTCTTGGGGTCGATGCCGGCTCAGGGACTGGTCGACGTAGGGAGAGCGACGGTCTGACCGATCTTGAGGGTCTCCGCCGTCGAGGCTCCAGGCCCACGATGGTCTTGAACAGGGTGGACTTTCCGACGCCGTTGGGGCCGACGACCCCGACGATGCCGTTGCGCGGCAGGGTGAAGGAAGCCCGTCGATGAGGGTGCGCCCGTCGAAGCCCTTGTTGAGGTTGGTGGCTTCCAGGACCTGGTTGCCCAGGCGGGGCCCCGGCGGGATCTGGATCTCCTCGAAGTCGAGCTTTGCGGGTGCGCTCAGCCTCGGCGGCCATCTCCTCGTAGCGGGCCAGACGGGCCTTGGACTTAGCCTGGCGTCCCTTGGCCGAGGCGCACCCACTCGAGGCTCCTCCTTGAGGCGCTTGGCGAGCTTGGCGTCCTTCTTGCCCTGGACCTCGAGGCGCTTCTCCTTGGTCTCCAGGTAGGGTGGGTAGTTGCCCTCGTAGGGGTAGAGGTGGCCGCGGTCGACCTCGGCGATCCACTCGGCGACGTGGTCAAGGAAGTAGCGGTCGTGGGTGACGGCGATGACGGCGCCCTGGTAGGCTGGCCAGGTGCTGCTCGAGCCAGAGCACGGACTCGGCGTCGAGGTGGTTGGTGGGCTCGTCCAGGAGGAGGAGGTCAGGGGGCCTCGAGCAGGCATGCACAGGGGCGACGCGGCGGCGCTCACCACCGGAGAGGTGCTTGACCTCGGCGTCCGGCGGGGGCAGCGCAGGGCGTCCATGGCCTGCTCGAGTGGGAGTCGAGGTCCCAGGCGTTGGCGGCGTCCAGGGCGTCCTGGAGGTGCCCATCTCCGCCATGAGGGGCGTCGAAGTCAGCGTCCGGGTCCGCCATGGCGGCACTGATCTCGTTGTAGCGGTCCAGGCTTGGACTTGATCTCGGCGACGCCCTCCTCGACGTTGCCGAGTACTGTCTTGTCCTCGTTGAGCGGGGGCTCCTGCAGGAGGATGCCGACGCTGTAGCCGGGGGTCAGGCGGGCCTCGCCGTTGGAGGGCTGGTCGATGCCGGCCATGATCTTGAGGATGGAGGACTTGCCGGCGCCGTTGGGGCCGACCATGCCGATCTTGGCTCCGGGGAGGAAGGCCATGGTGACGTCGTCGAGGATGACCTTGTCACCGTGGGCCTTGCGCGCCTTAATCATCTGGTGAATGTACTCAGCCACTGCTCGTCTGCGCCTTTCGTCAGGGTGTGAGCGGAGGTTCTGCGCAACGACGGCGATCGATCGGACCGTCCGTGCGCACCGTGGCCAAGCCTAAGGGAGCCCCGGAGCAATGGCGACGACGGCGGAGGTGAGACGGTGCACGCGGATCCGCAGCGAGCCGATGCGAGGCAGAACAGCGCCCGCGCTATGACACCATGAGCAGGCGGAGGAACGAAGGGAAGGGCTCATGCACTACGTCAGTCACTACGAATCGCCTTTAGGCGCCATGACCATGGCCAGCGACGGCGAGCACCTCACAGGCCTGTGGTTCGACGGGCAAGTACGACCGCTCGACGATCGACGGCAACGCAGAGCTCAAGCCGCATCTGCCTGTCTTCACGCAGACGACCCAGTGGCTCGACGCCTACTTCGGGGGCACTGACCCGGGTTTCACTCCGCCGATCAGGGTCGAGGGCTCCGACTTCAAGAGGATGGTCACCTCCATCATGCTCTCCATCCCCTTCGGCGCCACCAGCACCTATGCCCGCATCGCCGCCGAGGTTGCGCGTCGCACCGGCCGCAAGCAGATGTCCGCACAGGCCGTGGGTGGCGCGGTCGGACACAACCCGATCGCTCTTATCGTGCCGTGTCACCGCGTGCTCGCCTCCGACGGGGGCCTGCGCGGTTACGCCGGAGGAGTCGACCGTAAGGAATGGCTCCTGAAGATGGAGGGCGTCAACATGTCTGGCCTGTCAACGCCGCCAGACGCTGACGACGGCGGTGAAAGGCGAGAATGAGAAGGCCGACCGCTGCCCAGAGCAGGCCCTGGAGAATCCAGGCGATCGACCCGTGAGGAAGATGCAGCCAGTCCGACAGCATGTCGTTCGCCACGTGCAGTCCTCCGTGCACGCCGATGGCCGCCCAGGTCGACCCGGAGATCGTCCGAACGATCAATGCTGTCACCGCGAATCCACACGGCATCGCGAGATATGTGATGTGCTCCAGCAGGTTCTGCTGACCCACTTGGGATAGAAGGTGAAGAACAGTGAACCCTAGGACGCTGGACACTGCTGCAAACCGCGTCTCGCCCAGCGAGGAGAAGAGCCAGCCTCGCCAGATTATCTCTTCAGGGATACCCTGCAGAAGAAAGGCCTGAGAGAAGATCGTCACAGCCATAATCCACCAAGGCCTGTCCGGAATCCCTCATTCCCACCAGCAAGACCGAGGGCGTGGACAATACCGGTGACCGCGAGATTCACCGCGGCTGCAACGAGAACCATCCCCACCACCCACAACAGGGCTCGACGATCTAAACGCAAATTCAGACTAACGCGGCGGCCGCGATCAAGAGTACGACGCAGCACATAGCACAGCATGAGAACCAGAATCGTTGCCGTCCCATAGAGCAACAGAACGAAGGCAGCCATGACTAAGTCGTCGGCATTACCCTGGGGATGCGAGTGCGCGAGAGCAAAGGACCGGACAGCAGGAATCTGACTCAGTAAAGGCGGCGTGAGCGCACAGGCGAACATCATCGCAAACGCAATCACGATGCGCACAACCTTGCCGCCCACAGTGAGGTGATGACCTTGATCCGATCGATCCCCACTGAGATCCGAGGACTCGAGAGACGAGAGTGTTGATGAGACTTCCACCGATCGAGGTTTTCCATGTGATGTGCTCATGAAATTCACGGTACGCTCACCATTTTGCGACCTCAATCGGACCCCGGAAAAATCAGGGGGTCACGGAAAAGAAATCAGGGACCCCTCCGGGGGATCCCTGACTCCGATGATGCTTCTGATGAAGCGAGCCGCTCAGTCCTCGATCGTTTCCTGCTGCTTGCGCCAGCGGATGCCGGCGTCGATGAAGCCGTCGATGTCGCCGTCGAAGACCGAGTCGGGGTTGCCGACCTCGAAGTTGGTCCTCAGGTCCTTGACCATCTGATAGGGGTTGAGCACGTAAGAGCGCATCTGGTCCCCCCAGGAGGCCTTGACGTCCCCGGCGAGCTCCTTCTTCTTGGCGTCCTCCTCCTGCTGCTTGAGCAGGAGCAGGCGCGACTGGAGGACGCGCATGGCAGCGGCGCGGTTCTGGATCTGGGACTTCTCGTCCTGCATGGAGACCACCAGGCCCGTGGGCAGGTGGGTGATGCGCACGGCGGAGTCGGTGGTGTTGACGCTCTGCCCGCCGGGTCCCGAGGAGCGGAAGACGTCGATGCGGATGTCGGTCTCGGGGATGTCGATATGGTCGGTGGACTCGATGAGCGGAATGACCTCGACGGCGGCGAAGGAAGTCTGGCGACGGCCCTGGTTGTCGAAGGGGCTGATGCGCACCAGGCGGTGCGTGCCGCCCTCAACGCTCAGGGTCCCGTAGGCGTAGGGGGCGTGGACCTCGAAGGTGACCGACTTCAGGCCCGCCTCCTCGGCGTAGGAGGTGTTGAGGACCTTGACGGGGTAGTCGTGCCGCTCGGCCCAGCAGGGTGTACATGCGCAGGAGCATCTCGGCGAAGTCGGCGGCGTCCACGCCGCCGCGCCCAGAGCGAATGGTGATGACGGCGTCGCGGGGGTCGTACTCGCCGCTGAGCAGCGTGCGGATCTCCAGGTCGGAGAGGTCCTGCTGATGGCCGCCAGGTCCGTCTCGGCCTCGGCGAGGGATTTCGGCGGCATCCTCACCCTCCTCCTCACCGGCGAGCTCGACCATCGCCTCGAGGTCCTCGATGCGCTCCCCCAGGCTCTCGACCCGCTTGAGGTCGGCCTGGGCGTGGGACAGCGCGAGGTGACCACCTGGGCGGAGTCAGGGGTCATCCCACAGGTCAGGGTGCGGAGGCCTGCTCGGAGGCTCGGCGATCCGGGCGCGCAGGGCCTCAGGGTCGGTCACCGCGGCGATGGAGGCGTGGGTGTGTCAGGTCGTTCGATCTCAGCGGAGAAGTCAGTGGCCACGGAGGGGAGTCTACGGCAGAACCTGCGAGGGGCGCCGTCGGGGCGTACTCGGCTCGCGCGACGGCTCGGTCACTCCCACAGTGGTCCCCTCATCTGTCACTCACCCCAGCTCAATGCCCTGGGCCTGGGCGAGCAGAGCCTCGAGCACCGCGCGTGTCGCCGGGCCCGGCTCGGTGCGAGGTCGACCGGTGACGCACCACCAGGCTGGCGCACGCCCAGGCCGGGCAGGCGCACCACACTGAGGGCTCATCGGGGACGAGGCCCGGAGTAAACGGCCAGGCTCGGGCAGGAGCGCGCAGCCCAGGCCCTGACTGACCATGGCCAGGACGACGTCGTAGTCATAGGCGACGTGCCGTGTCGTCAACGGCACCCCCAGCTGACGCTCCAGCCGGTCCAGGGCGAAGGCGCCCGCGGTCCCCGGGGCCAGATCGATCCAGGTGGCGCGCGCCAGGTCCGCCAGGGGTCGAGGGCGCCGCCTGCTCGGCAGGGCACGACGACAGGCAGGACTCGTCCAGCAGTGGGATGTCGACCATGCCCGAGGCGCCGCGGGCAGCGTGTGCTCGTCACGCTCGATGAGGACCAGGTCGAGCTCACCGCGACGCAGGCGGGGCAGGGCGTTGCGCTCCTCGGCCTCCTCGACGATCACCTCCAGGCTCGGGGCTGGTGGTCGCCAGAGAGCCGAGGAGGGGCAGCAGGAGCGCCCGGACGGCGGAGGCGAAGCTCGCGACACGCACCACACCGGAGGGGATGGGTCGTCCAGGTCCGCCAGCTCGCGGCGCACGGTGGTCAGGCTCCTCCTCGATGCGCTCGGCCGCGTCCGCCAGAACCTTCCCGGCCGCCGTGAGCACGGCTCCGGTGGGCGTGCGATCCAGGACCCGGGCGCCGCACTCGCGCTCAGGAGGCGAATCTGCTGGGGAGACCGCCGACGGCGTTATATGAAGGAAATCTGCCGCTGCGACAACTCCTCCGGCTCGATGGACGGCCAATAGAACCGAGAGCCTCTGGGGCAATACCTGCATGAAGTAAATCTACATCCCTCATGCAGATAGATGCGATTGACCTTCATTCAGGGGGTGTCTAAGAATCGTCCCCGTGAACGACGTGCTCTCCTCCTCATCTCTATCGGCGGCTGGATCGGTGCCGCTGAGACTCCTCGTGGCCTACTTCCTGGTCTCCAAGGGCACGATCGCCGGCGATTCGCTCAAGTATCAGGCCCTCAACATCACCGGCTCCGTGCTGCTGACGATCAACTGCGCGAGCTCGGGGGCCTGGCCCAGCGTCATCGCCAACGCCTTCTACCTCCTGGTGGGGCTCAACATCCTGTTCACGGTGAAGCGGGCCTACATCGCCCGGCTCTCACGCCGGCAGACTGAGGGCTGCGGTCCCGGATGCACCTGCGCCGCACCCTCCCCGTGGTCTCGGCGGGCTTCGTCGAGCAGGCCTGAGCGGCGGGCCGCCTCCGGCCACACACGACCTTTCACCCATCCATCTCGACGCAGTGAGTCCGCCGACTCACTGCGTCGTCATCGTCAGGGCAGAGCCGGTGGCGGTGATGGTGAAGCCCTCGGCCGGGAGGATCCCCAGGGCAGGAACGGCGGACGCGAGCGGGCCTGCAGCCTCACCTCGGCGGTCTGGCTGTCAGCGGCCCGGGCACTGACGATCGTGACCCCCTCCAGCCTGGCCGCCGCCGGCTGGGCGGACAGGTCCTCGGCCGCCTTGCTCCTGACCCCTGCGTCGGTGAGGGACCCGGGTGCGTCATCCGTGACACCGCCCCCGTAGTAGGGGTGCGCCTCCACGCTGTCGGCCCCTGCGGCCGCAGCCGAGTCCGCCAGTGACGTGAGGGTCTTGAGGTCGAGGTAGACGGCGGTTGCCGAGGCCGCGACGAACAGCAGCGCAAGGACGACGCAGATAAGCCCGACCCCCAGGAGAAGCGTCTGCCCGTCCTCTTCGCGGTGCAGCCGACGCAGCAGGGCGCGGGCCCGACCTCGGGCGGTCCTGGGAGCGGAGTTCCGGTTCACGGCTCCTCCTTGCCCGGCAGGGTGATGGAGCGCTCGGTGTCCACGACGACAACGTCCCGGCCGATTCCCAGCGAGGCGAAGCCCGGCAGGTCCACACCGACTGAGACTTCGACCATCGCCGCCTGTCCCCGGGCGCAGCCGTGAGCACAGGTGACTGACAGGGGAGCCGGACGGGTCGGCGTCGATGCCCCTGATCGGACAGGGACAGGCTGCATGGCCAGCTGCGCGTTATCCATCGCTAAGGGCGAGTCATCGACCTCCAGTACCCGGCTGGCGGCGTCGGCCGCCGAGGCGACGGCGAAGGCCGTGGCCTGGGCCTGGGCGAGCGTGACCACCAGGTAGAGCACGGGCACCACCAGGGACGGCGCTCCACCCGATGAACTCGACGATCGCATTGCCCTCCTCCTGGCTCATGAGCCGTCGGACGGTTCGGCGACCTGCCCTGAGTGCCTCTCGGTGCCGGCTGACTGCCCTCGCCGCGATGAGGGCGGGGCCAACACCGCCCTCGGCGACCGCGACGCGGCTCGGCGACCGCAGCGCCTGGAGCCGACCATGCCTACCACCCGAGCTCACCTCTGCTGGATCAGGGAGGACTCATCGATGGCGTGCCCGGTGACCCGCAGTGTCCCACCGGGGCCGAGACAGCCCAGGACCGGGAAGGGCGCTGTCACCGTCACCTCAACGATCCTCCGGTCGCCGGAGGGGACCCGCGAGACGGTGACGGTGTCCACGTAGCCACGCCTGAGGGCGGCGTCGGTGAGGACCTGCACCCGCTGGCGCGCCTCGGCCTCCGTGCCCCCGACCAGTGCGGCTCGACGAGCACCGTCGCCCGCGGCGTCGGTGAGGACGTTGCGGGCGTAGACCCCCAGGGCCACCTGGAGGAGCGCCACGAACACGACGATGACAAGCGCACCGACCATGACGAAGTCGACGACGGCCGAGCCCGACTCGTTGTGCTCGCGCGGGCAGGGGCGAGCCGGCCGGGGCAGGGTGCGACCAGCCCGTTGGAGCACCCCGAGGAGGGGCACTCGTTCAGATCGCACTGGTCACCTTCGCGATGGCGTTGAGGAAGACCTCGGTCAGCGTGCTGCCGGCCACCGTCCACAGAGCCACGACGAGCCCCGCGGTCATGAGGGTCACCAGGACCCAGCCGGGGACGTCGCCGCGTTCATCGCGCAGATCGATCCGGGTCGCACTGGTGGCACGCCACGATCGGGAACCGGGGTGAGGGCGGTGGGATGTGGGAGGGATGAGGCGCTTCATGACTGCTCCTTGCTGTCGGTCGGGATTCTGGGCAAGAGGACGAAGGCTGATTGGGCTCGGCAGGTGTAGGAGGGAGGTGAGGGCGCTTCACACCCCCAGCCTGAGGACGAACAGTCCCGGGAAGAGGGCGAAGACGACGGTGATGGGCAGGACGAGGAAGACCACGGGGACCATTTGGGCGATCTCCCGTCTTCCGCCCTCCTCCATGAGGTCCTGGCGCGCCGCCTCACGCACGTCGGCGGCTTGGGAGCGCAGGACCTCGGCCAGTGGTGTACCGCGCTCGAGGGCCACGATGATTGCCTCGCACAGGCGGGTGACGTGGACGGAGCCGACTCGCCGCTCCATGCGGTCCAGGGCTGTGGACAGGGACCGTGCCGGAGCGGATGTCGGTCAGAGTGCTGCTCAGGGCTCGTCGACAGGTCGCCCCGGCCCAGCGCGACGATGCGCTCGATGGCCGGCACCGGACCTGACCGGCCCCACCGCCAGGGGCCAGCGAGGCTCGACGACGTCGGGCGCTGCGCCTCGATCCGTGACAGCCGTTTCGCCACAGCTCGGGTGAGCCACCAGTCGCGGGCAGCGGCTCCGGCGACCGTGGCCATGAGGCACAGGAGGATGAGCGCGGGCACGTTGACGGAGCGGGCCAGGGCCGCCAGGCCGCCTGCAGCCACGACGAGCAGGAGCGCCGTCGCCGACCACAGGACCTGCTGGAGGCGGAACTGGTCGACCCCCAGTGACGAGCCTGATCGCGTCAGGCGACGCCGTACCGAGTCGGCCGACGAACCTAGGGAGTCCATCAGCCTGCCGAGGCTGAGAGCACGTGCGGTGGAAGCCATGAGCAGGCCGACGACGGTGCTCCCGTCAGAGGTCGGCCCTGCCGGAGCGGCCAGCAGGCCGGAGGTCGTGGGACGGCGGTGGACATAGGGCTCCAGGCGGGCCATAAGTGTGGGGCGACGTCGGCGGAGGGCCGAGATGACGCACAGGACGCCCACGGCCCCCAGCAGCCCGGCGAGTCCTCCTGTGAACATCGCGTTCATGGGGTTCATCGCAGCGTCCTCTCCTCCTCGGGCAGCCGCCCCAGGCGCAGCATGAGCCGGTAGGCGATGACCGAGACAACAGCTCCGATCAGGGAGAATGACGGCTCCGGCGCCGGTGGCGTAGGCCGCTGCTGCCTGAGGCCGGCTGGACAGCAGCGCCAGGACCAGCCACGGGGCGGCGACCGCGACCTTGGCGCCGTTGACGGTCCAGGACTGGCGAGCCTCGAGCTCACCTCGGGTGCGCATGTCCTCACGCAGCATCTGCGACAGGGAGCGCAGCAGCGTCCCCAGGTCAGTGCCGCCGACCTCGTGGGCCAGGCGCAGGGCCTCAACGATCCGGTCGGCGACCGGGTCAGCGAAAGCAGGGCCTTGAGACGGTCCAGGGAGGCTGTCGAAGCGGGCCGAGGCGGCGTAGTCGGTGGCGAGGCCCGGAACTGAGGGCGGACTGCCTCCGGGCCGCGCTCACCGAGGTTGGTCAGCGCCTCCGGCAGACTCATGCCCGCACGGACGCCGGAGACGAGGGTGTCGACGGCCTCAGGGCCACACCTCGCGCAGCCGGGTGCGACGGTTACGCGCCCGCGAGAGATGATGAGGAAGGGGATGGCCGTGAAGATGGCACTGAAGGCGAGAGCCACCGGCCAGGCTCAGGGACATTCCCAGGAAGACCAGGCCGATGAGCAGCCCCAGCCCGAGCGAGCCCAGGACGAACATGGTGGGACTGGTACGGCCGGCGCCGGCTTGGACCAGGATGTCGGCCAGGAGACAGGGAGCGTCTCGAGCGCCACTGAGGCGGCTCGGAGGTGCAGGCCATCCAGATCAGGGAGCAGCCCCACCCGCCCAGGAGCCCGGCGACGGCACCCATCAGTAGGCCTCCTGGGCACTAGTGGGGCGGGCGTTGAGCAGGGTGGTGAGGTCATGACCGGCCCAGTTGAAGCGCTCGGCGGCGTCAGGCGCCCCGGCGCCCCGCACGAGGTTGCCGGCGGAGTCGCGGTGGAAGACGTCGGAGAAGCTCGATGATGCCGTTCTCAACCCGGCCGGACAGGGCCGCGACCTCTCGCACGGTACGGCGCCCACTGCGATCCAGGTCAAGATGGACAACCAGGGTCGATGGCGCTGGCGACGGTGGGGACCACGAAGTCGCTGGAAACATTCTCCCCGCTAGAAGCGGGAGCGTACGAGATCTTGATGACGGCCTCCCGAGCAGAGTTGGCATGGATGGTGCACATGGAGGGCAAGCCGGAGTTCATGGCGATGAGCAGGTCCAGGGCCTCGGCCTCGCGGACCTCTCCGATGAGGAGGCGGTCGGGGCGCATGCGCAAGGCCTCCTTGACCAGGCGCCGCAGGCTGATCTCACCGACCCCCTCGAGGTTGGGCGGCCGGGTCTGCATGGACACACAGTCCCGGTTGCGCAGGGCGAGCTCGAAGACCTCTTCGCAGGAGATGACCCGCTGGGAACCCGGGATCGCTCCGGCCAGTGCCCTGACCATCGTGGTCTTGCCAGCCTGGGTGGCGCCCGAGACCAGGATGTTGAGACCGGCCTGTACGGAGGCGTCCAGGAAGGCGGCGACCTGGCTGGTCAGCGATCCCATACGCACGAGGTCGGTGGTGCGGGAGGCACGCGAGGTGTGCTTGCGGATGTTGACCGCCCAGTGCTGGGAGGTGATGGGCGGGATGACGACGTGGAGCCGCTGTCCCCCGGCGAGCTGAGCGTCGACGAAGGGGCTGGACAGGTCCAGGCGGCGCCCGGAGGCCCGCAGCATCCGCTCGACCAGGACGGTGAGGTCCTCGCTCTCCAGGATCGTGGTGGTCAGCTCGGGGCGCCCGGAACGGGCGACGAAGACGCGGCCGGGGGCATTGACGCAGATCTCCTCAATGGACTCGTCATCAAGGTAGCCCTGGAGCGGCCCCAACCCCGCCATGGCGTCCAGCACGCGGGTGCGCGCGCCCGGAGGGTCGATGAGCGGCGGGACGAGTCCGGCGTCGGAGCGGCGCAGATAGTCCTCCTCGGCCTGGGTGACGAGCTGTTCCAGGTCGGAGGCGTCGTTGAGGGGGTCGATGCCGCGAGTGCGCACCAGCTCGCGAATCTCCGTCAGGAGAAGATCGGCAGCGTCCATGATGCCTCTCAGCGTGGGAGTCGTACGAGGGTAGGAGTGAGGATGGTGTGAGAACCGGCCTGGGGCTTTGCGCTGAGCCGTGACACACCGGCCGGTCGGTGACCATCGTCACGGATAAACTCTAGAGCACCTGGTCACGACATGGCCACCACCTCGACAGAACCTGTGGATAACGTCGACCTTCTGGCGTATTCCTCAAGCCGTTGCCCACGTCCCTGGACGTTTGCCGCCAGCGGACGGGCGCGGCTGTCCTGCGAGACATAGGACCTGTCGCCTACGGTTGGACCATGTCACAGCCTCCGCAGTCCCCGGACGCCCCCGGCACCACTGATGTCAACGGCGGTACCGACAGCCTCGCCGACGAGGTGACCGCTGACGTCGAGCGCGCTGCGGCTCACGCTGCCGATGACCACGGCAAGCTCAGCACTCTTCCCGGTGACCAGGACGCCCACGACACTGCCGATGACGACGACGCCGACGGCTATCGCGCCCCCGTTGTCGTCGCTCCGCTGCCCGGGGCGTCATCCGGCCCTGCACGGGGCGATCAGCGTGCCTCGACGCCCCAGGTCGCCGAGGCCCCCCGCCCCCGTCACTCGGCGCTCTCCCTGGCGGCGATGGCGAGCGTCGCCGTCGGCGGCCTCAACCCGGCTCGGCTGGCGCTGCCGCAGTCCGAGACGCCGGAGCGGCACATCGTCGGTGTCATCGACACCCAGGGCCGCCACTGGGAGATCCATGAGGCCCGCACCGATGCCGTGGGCGCTTCGCTTGGAGGCTGAGGCCGAGGTGCTGCGCCGCATCGGCCGGGTCGTCGACGACGGACGGCTCTCCTTCGATGTTCCTCGCGTCGCCGGCTCCCTGCGTCAGAAGGACGCGCACATTCAGGTCCGCTCCCATGTGGAGGGCAAGCCGATCCCGGTGGAGACGCTCCGGCCGGGACCGGGGATGTCGGCGGGCCTGGGCAAAGCGCTCGGTGAGATCCATGAGCTGTCCATGACGGTGATCTCCGAGGCCGGTATGCCGGTCTACGACGCCGAGGAGGTGCGTCGCCGCTGGCTGAGCCTGCTGGACGACACCGCCGCGACGGGCAGGGACCCCACCGGCGCTGCTGGGGCGCTGGGAGCAGGCCCTGGAGGACACCGCCCTGTGGCGCTTCCGCCCCACCGTGGTTCACGGGGACCTCGCTGAGGAGAACGTCCTGGTGGCCGGTGGCACGGTGGTGGCAGTGCGGGGCTGGTCCCAGGCGCATGTGGGAGACCCGGCCGAGGACCTGGCCTGGGTGTACTCCTCGGCACCGGTGGACTGCCTGGACTCCATTGAGGACGCCTACGACATCGCCCGCTCCGAGGGCGTTGACCGCCACCTGCGTGAGCGCGCCGAGCGGTCAGTGAGTGAGGCCTGGCGCGCTGGCTGCTGCACAGGGGTGAGGACCGGGGACAAGCCGGTCATCAATGACGCGGTGGCGATGCTGGAGGACCTGGCCGCCCAGGTGGGTGACGCCCCGCTGGTGGAGCCGGCCACGCCCCGGCTGGCACCGGTGCCCGGGGTTCGCGAGCCGGCTGAGCCCGACGCCATCACCAATCCGGTGGCGATGGTGCGCGTCGACGACGAGGAGAGCTGACAGGCGCGCTGCTCTACGGCCCCTACCCCACTGTCAGGGCCGCCTGGATCTGCTCGATGCTGAGCAGGCCCTCGGCGGTGAGCTCATCGACGCGTCCTCCAGGGTAGTCGACGTGAGACGTAGGGCGGCCCGTACTGAGGCGGTGGGCACGCCCTGGGAGGCAGCCCAGGCGTGAAGGTAGACGCTGAGCTGGTCCACGGGCACCTGTCGGCGCCCGGTCTTCCAATCGACGATCAGCCACCCGGGACCGTCCTTGCGGCGGAAGACGGCGTCCATGCGGCAGCGCAGGGTGGTGGCGCCGATGGTGATCTCCCGGTCAGTCTCGGTCTCAGCCAGGACGTAGTCCTCCAGGAGCGGCAGGGTTCTCAGCGGTCTCCAGCCAGCGCTCGATGCGGTCCCGGTCCTGGGGCCCGAGGGTTGTCGGGGACGCCCGCCTGCCCCAGGCTGAACAGGGTGCCTCGAGCGCTCAGGCGCTGGGCGACGGCGTCGTGGAAGACGGTTCCGAGCGGCCAGCGGCGCGGGGGCTCGGGTGGGAGCGGGCGACGCAGGGTCGAGTGCGAACTGGCGGCGGTCGGCACGCAGGTCGTCCAGGCGGGTGGCGGCCAGGTGCTCGGGCAGGCGGACGGCAGGGCCGCTGGACAGGGCCAGGTGCGCTCGGCCAGAAGGAGTCCCGCCTCGAGTCTCCACCGCCGCACCATCTCGTCGTCGGGCTGGGCCTGAGCAGGGCACCTCCTGGACGGGCTCGGTCCCGCCCATGGCGGCGGTGACCTGGGCGGCGGCCGCACACGGGCCCGGCGCACAGCGGCGACGCGGTCCGTGACCGCTGTCCCTCTCCCCGGCCTCCGGGGGCCTGGCTGTCCAGGGGCTCTGCTGCGTCGGCGTCGGGGGCCAGGTGCCCACCTGGGTCAGGGCGGTCAGTGGGTTGGGGCGGGACTCATCGAAGTCGACCCAACCCTCCGCGTAGGGGCGGAGGAGGTCGCGCCGCTGGAGCTCGGTGAGGAAGCGTGAGGGACGGCGGGGCTTGGAAGCGGTCTTGGACAGGTGGGAGCCGGTCAGGAGGAGCTCGTGGCGGGCCCGTGTGAAGGCCACGTAGGCCAGGCGGCGCTCCTCGCGCAGGCTCTGGCGTCCGAGGGGCCTCCTTGTAGGCGCTCATCGTCTCAGTCAGGAGGGGCTTGTCCGTGACAGCCGGGTCGAGGTCCCCACGGTGAAGGGGGCAGGTCGCCGGCGTCGGCCCGCAGCAGGAAGGGGAAGGTGGAGGTGGAGCCCATCCAGCCGGTCTCCGCGACGCGAAGATCGTCTTTGACGGCGCTGGTGTAGGAGGGGAATACCTGCTCGTCCATGCCGGGGACGGCAACGACGTCCCACTCCAGGCCCTTAGCGGCATGGACCGTGAGGAGCTGGACCGCCCCGGGCGAGGGCTCGACCTCGGGGGCGCTCATGGCATCCTCGTGCTCCTCGGCGGCGTCGAGCCATTCCAGGAAGCCGGTGAGGGTGGGGGCGTCGGTGTCGGCGGCGAAGGCCCGGGCCGTCTCGTGGAAGGAGTCGAGGGCACGGTGCCCCATCGGGTGACCGACCCGGGCGGCGATCTCGATATCAAGATCAAGTGCCTGCTCGGCCAGAGCAACGAGGTCGGGCAGAGGCAGGGAGACGGCCTCCCGGATGCGTCGGATCGCCCGGGCGGTGCGCAAGGCGACGGTCCGCCCGGCCTCGGTCAGGTCCCGGACCGCGGCGGACTCTTCCTGCGCGCCGTCCTCATGCCATCGCAGCAGGGTGTCCAGTGCCTCGCTGAGCAGCGGAGAGTCGGTCTCGACCTGGTCGCCGTGAGTTCCTGGCGCCTCCTTGCCGCTTTCGGTCGAGGGGCGGGTGAGCTCGCGGGCCAGCGCCGCCAGGGCCCGCAGGTCGCGGGCCCCGATGCCGAAACCGGTCAGGAGCCGGACCACCCGGTCCCCGCGTTCCGGGTCCGAGGCCGCGGTCAGCAGGGCGCGGACGTCGGCGACCTCGGGGACGTAGAGCATCCCGCCCAGGCCGACGATCGTGTAGGGCAGGCCGGCCGCCTCCAGCTCAGCGGCGATGGGCTCCATCTGTGCCCGGGTGCGGCACAGGACGGCCATCTCAACACTGGGCGACCAGCGCTCGGCAAGGAAGGCGACCACCGTGAGGGCCTCCTCGGCGGGGTCCTGGAGGAAGGCCCCGTACACCGCGCCGGGCTCCAGGCCGAAGGCTGCAGGGGCGGGCCTGCAAGGGGGCCACGGTGAGGTGCTCGCCCACCGGGTCCCCGTCCTCGACGACGCCGGAGCGCAGCGGCGCGGAGACGACGTTGGCGACCTCAGGATGGTGGAGTCGTTGCGCCAGGAGGTCGACAGCTCCAGGACGGGGGTGGCCTCAGCCGGTGAGATCCCGGGCTCCAGGAGGGCGGTGCCGGTGGGGTTGAAGCGCTGGTGGAAGGTGTCCAGGGCGGCGGCGCTGGCTCCTCGCCACCCGTAGATGGCCTGGTGGGGGTCGCCGACGGCGGTCACCCCGGAGTCGGCGAAGAGGGCCGACAGGAGCCGGACCTGGGCCACCGAGGTGTCCTGGAACTCGTCGAGCAGGACCGTAGGGTACTGGGCCCGCACCTGGGCGGCGGCCTCGGGGACGGACTCGGCGATGGCGCAGGCCAGGGCGATCTGGTCACCGAAGTCGAGCAGGCCGTGGTGACGCTTGTGCGCATGCAGGGCTCGGCGACGACGTCGAGCAGGGCCTCCCACTCGGCCATGACGGCGGGCGCCTTGCCGACCAGGGTCTTGCAGCCCTTGATGGCGGCCAGGGCGGTGAACTGCTCGGACAGGTCGGCCAGGTCCTTGGCGGCCTCCTCGATGGTCAGCAGGTTCTGGCTCAGGGAGTCTGCCAGGACCAGGGTGGCGCTCGCGTTGTGGCTGAGGCTCTCGTTGGGCAGCGGGAGCGTGCGAGCCTCAAGCAGGGAGGTGACGATCTGCCAGGAGCGGGCCTGGGTGATGAGGGTGGAGTCGGGGTCCACGCCGATGCGCAGTCCGTGGTCGCGCACCAGGGCGCCGGCGAAGGAGTTGTAGGTGGCGATCATCGGCTCGCCAAAGTCGGTGGCGTCAGCGGAATCGGCAGTAGAGCCGCCCTTTCCGTCAGCCCCCGGCCCAGTGGCCGGGAGCAGGCCGGCCGCGCTGAGGCCGGCCAGGCGGGAGGCGACGCGCTGGTCGAGCTCGGCGGTGGCCTTGCGGGTGAAGGTCAGTCCAAGGATCTGGTCGGGGCGGACCTGGCCGGTGGCGACCAGATAGACGACTCGCTGGGCCATGGTGGCGGTCTTGCCCGAGCCGGCTCCGGCGACCACCAGCAGGGGGCTCAGCCGGTGGGCGATGACGCGCGCCTGCTCCTGGGTGGGGGTGTGGATGCCGAGCGCCTCTGCCAGTGCCTGGGGGGTGAGCCGGCGTGGACCGGTGGGGGTCATGAGACGACTCTCCTTCCCTCGACCTGCACGGGGCAGGGAGTCCTTGACCCGGCAGGTACGGCAGTGCTCACCGGTGCGGGCCTCGATCTGCGGGCCTACTCCGGCCACGGCCGCGGCGGCCACGAGGTCCTCGGCCCAGTATTCCTCGCCGCTGTCGGCAGCACCGTTCGCCTCATCGTCATCAGGTGTCTCCACGGGCTGCTCCGCAGGTTCCACGGTTGCGGGGTTGGGGTCGAGGGCGGCGCCCGGCGGGGCCAGGACGTATCCGTCTCCTGAGCGTTTGGGGGGCTCCTTGCCCAGGAGCACAAGGGTTCCGCCGACGACGTCGAGGGCCCTGCGAGGCTCAGGGCCAGCCGGTAGGTGGCCAGCTGGGGGTGACGCTGGACGTCCTTGGGGACGCGCTGCCCGGTCTTGAGGTCGATGACGCGCACCGTGCCGTTCCGGTCGTGCTCGGCGGAGTCCTCCCGGTCATCTCCCGAAAGGCCGCCGAGGTGCTCGAGGCGGTCGATGCGCCCGGAGATCGTGACCGGGACGGCGTTGCCGCCCTTCGTCGGTATCCGCAGACCGGCCCGCTGGCGGACCGCGGGGCTGAGGACACTCAGGGGGATGTCGACGTCGGCGCGCACCGGCTGCTCGACGTCGGCGCGCACGCCCAGGGCGTCGCAGTCAGCCAGGGTGAGGCGTCGAGCCGCTCGATCATGGCGCGGGCGCGGTCTGCGGCCAGGCCTCCCTGCCAGGTGGCGGGGTAGCCGAGGTCGGTCAATCGCTCCTCGAAGGCCTCGCGCAGGGCCGGACCGCGCAGGTGCTCCTTCTCCGCCCGTTCGGCGACGGCGTGGACGAGGCTGCCCAGGGCCTGGGCGTCGCTGGCGGGGGCCGATCCGCCGCTGCGGGTCAGGAACCACTTGAGGGGGCAGGCGGCCCGGGCCCTCCACGTCGGAGGGGCTGACCCGTATCCGCTCGCCGGCGGCGATGAGGGGGGCGCTGGAGGTGGGGCCGGTCGCGCCGATCCAGGTGGCGGGGTCTGCGCCGGGTACGCCTTGGCGGGCGAGGTCGGCCAACAGGTCGACGGCGGCCCGGCCGCGGCGGCGCTCGGCGTCGGTGGCCATCTCGAGGTTGCCGCAGATGGCGGCGTGGCGCGCTCCCCCACCAGGCCGCGCAGGGTGAGGGTCGCCGGTGTCGGGGGGTCAGGAGAGGGCGCCGTCGGCGTCGGTCAGGGCGATCCCGGCGCTGCGGGCGATCTCGGTCAGGAAGGGTGAGGGGCGTGCTCGGCGTCTGCGGTGGCGGTCAGCAGGAGGCGCCTGGAGGCGCGGGACAGGGGCCATGATGAGCATGCGGCGCTCATCGGCGCGCACCTGCGCCCGGGCAGCGGCCACGGCGCCGGTGCCGCTGGTCCCCTCCCCCGGTGCAACGGTGTCTGTGGTCAGGCGGCCGGTGACGGCGTCGACGAGCAGGCCGGTGCGGGTCAGGGAGTCCCTCAGTCGCAGGTCCGGCCAGCGGTCCCGCTCCAGTCCGACGACCACAACAAAACCCCACTCCTGGCCCGCGCAACCCGCCGGGGTCGACGGCCACACCCTCCGGGCGCCGCCCTGAGGGGCCACGGAGTCGAGGGCAGGACCTCGGCGTCGAGGCTCAGCCAGGAAGCTGGAGCGTCCTGGCCCGGGTGGCGCTCGGCCCAGACCTCGGCGCGTTTGAACAGGGTGGTGACGACGTCGAGGTCGTGCTCGGCGGCCTCGGACAGGGAGCGTTCGCACCGAGCTTGCCGAGGGCAGCAGGGCGGTGGCGCGCCAGGCCTCGGCCCGCTCGGGAGGCGTTCAGGCGGCCCACAGCAGGGCCTCGACATCGCGCGGGGCCTCGGCCGGGGTCTGCCCGATGGCGGAGCGCAGGGCCTCAAGGATCCTGGCTGCGATGAGGAGCCGCTCCGCCTGGGCGCTCAGCGGCTGCCCGTCCAGGGACCGGGCGAAGCCGGAGGCCTGCTCAGGGTCGGCCAGCAGAGCCAGGAGGGCGGCGTCGCCGCCGGTTCGAGGCCCGGTCCCTACAGCGGGAACGGGGGCGGGACCGGTGGAGGTACTGGGCTCACAGGGCTCGGCCGCACTGGCGTGCGGGGTTGCGGCCGGCTGGGCCTGTCGCAGCCTGCGGCGCAGTCGACGCAGGTCCATGGTGGTCAGCCCCACCAGGGGGCTGGTGAGGAGGTTGATGGCGGCGTCGCGCTGGGGCGGTTCACCGTGCCCGCCCAGCTGGTCGCGGATGGCGGCACGCACGATGTCCAGGAGCGCGGCTGCGGCCGGTTCTGCGCGTAGCAGGACCGCGGGCGTGCGTGAGGCCAGGGGCACGCCTCGTCTGCGCAGGTCCCTGGCGAGGGTCTCGGCGTCGGCGGCGCTGCGAACGATGACCGCCATCTGTGACCAGGCGGTGCCGTGGTGGACGTGCTCGAGCCTGAGCGCCCGGGCGACGTGGGCGTGCTCCTGCCAGGCGGAGGAGGCCAGGATGACCTCGACGCCGGCAACCGCCTGCGGGCGCTCAGCGTCACTCGCCCCGGAGGAAGGCCCTGCCGAGGACCGTGCTGGGGACCGGGGAGCCAGCGTCGTCTGCCGGTGGGCGGTCGTGCCGGTCACCGGGACCCGGGCGCTCTGGTCGCGGATCACCGCCGCGATGGCCGGGTTGCCTCGGTAGCAAGTGGTCAGCCGCAGGCGGGTGGCTGCGAGCCCCGAGTGGTCCTCGGCGGCGACGAGCAGGCTGGGGGTGCCCCCGCGGAAGGTCTCCACGGCGACGTCGGGGTCCCCCAGCACCACGATCTGCGCCCGGTGCCCGTCGGGGTCCGGGGTCGCCAGGGCCGTCAGGAGCCTGGCGGTGGCGGCCGTGCAGTCCTGGTAGTCGTCCACGAGGACAAGGTCCGGGACGGGGCGGGGGGCGGTGACGGCGTCGGAGCCCCAGGAGCTCAGGGCCTCCACGGCGCGGTCCTGGAGGCGAGCCGTGTCCATCTTGCGGGTCTGGGCCCTGCGCTCGGCGCTGGCCCGCCCCTGAGCGTCCCAGGTGCGCAGGAGCTGGGACGCGGGCCCCCAGATGGGGACATTGAGCCGGCGTCCCAGGTCGGCCAGGTCGTCGGCGCTGATGCCGAGCTCTCCGGCGCGCGCCAGGAGGTTGCGCAGCTCGGAGCGGAACGCCCGCGACCCGGTGGCCTCGGCGGGGAGCCCCGGCCAGGTGACGGTGCTGACCATGGAGGCCAGGGCGGAGTCCTCCTCCGCACCGGCCAGAAGCACCGGGGGCGGCAGCGGGGCGGGCCGCATGGTCAAGGAGGTGGTCAGGATCGTCAGGGCGAGGGCTGCGGGGGTACGCACTCGGACGACGCCGTCGCCATGGCCCTCACGCAGCAGGTGGGCGGCCCGGCCGCGCAGCCAGTCGGCCCGCGCCCGGGTAGGGGCCAGTAGAACGGCGTCGCGGCCGCCGGCGACGGCCTCGGCCAGCAGCCTCAGGGCCAGAGAGGTCTTACCGGTCCCAGGAGCCCCCAGGACGACGACGTTGGAGCCCTCAGCCACACGGTCAGGACCCGCTGCCCATCGGCGTCGGCGGCGGGCGGCTCGGCCGCCTCGGCGGGCGGGAGGAGACGGACGGGGTCCTGGGACATGGGACCATCTCACCACGGGCCCCCGACAGGATCGTGCACCGTTAACGGATCGTCATCGGTCACGAGCCCTCCACCCGAAGCGCCGGCGGCGCATGTTCCGCGTGGCGCGAAACGGCGCGGCTCCTGGGGCGCGCGAAGGGCCGGCACGGCCGCAGCCCCCTAGGATCGAGCCAGGTTCACGCCCCTCTCCCCGATGGGCGCTGTGCCGCTCAATACGGCACACAGACGATGCGAAGGAGCCCCATGCAGGTCACGATCGGAATCAAGCACGCCAGCCGCGAGCTCTCCCTGGAGACCTCCGACTCTCAGGAGAAGGTGCTGGCCGCCGTGGCCGACGCCGAGACCAAGGCCGTCATCCTCAGCGACGACAAGGGCCGCAAGGTGTTCGTGCCGGCCGGCTCCCTGGCGTACATCGAGCTCGGCGAGGCCGAGCCCCGCCGGGTCGGCTTCGGTATCTGAGCCTCTCCCCCACGACGAGCACGCACAGGGCCCAGGTCTGGCGGACCGCATTCCACGGCGTTCCGCTGCTGATCTGGGCCCTTGCCTTATCACTCAGCGTCCTGCGAGGAGGCTGAGATTCATCTTCCTGGATATCCAGGGACTCGGCTGGTACCCGTGGGTCAGTTCCCTGTCTTGTCCCCCATTGGCTACAAGATCGGACGGAGCGCGGGACTCGGCCACATCCGGGCGCCCCGATACCGGGCCGCCCCAGAGCCCCTCACGTCGGAAAACGGGCCGGTACAGTCGCTCTTATGAAGTCACCTGTGCTCGCGGCTACGTGCGCCGTCTTGTTCTTCATCAACGGCGTGCTGCAGCTTCTGCTAGCCCTCGGACTTCCCCTAGGCCGGTTCGTCCTGGGCGGTGCCTATACCGTCTCCCCGCTCCTACTCAGGCCGGTCAACCTGGCACTCTTCCTGGCTTGGTCCGGTTGCGCCCTGGCATACCTCAGGTACGGCGGCCTGCTGCGCCGTCCTCTACGTGAGCGCACCGCACGTAGCATTGTGTACGTCTCGACCCTGTGGCTGTTCATCGCCTCGGTGTTCAACCTCTTCATCACCACCAGCGACTTCGAGCGCTATGTCACCGGGACACTGTCGACTCTCGCGTGCGTCCTGAGCATGTGCCTCGTATGGCGCCGCGACAGGTTCCAGCTCTGCCCCTGCAGGATCAGTCCCCACCGTTAGGCTGGGGTGCATGGATCACCAGGACAGCCAGAGGGGCTTGCTCGCCCAGTGGATCGAAAGACTCCAGCCGCATCGTCTTCTTCGGCGGCGCCGGGGTCTCGACCGAGTCGGGGATCCCCGACTTCCGGGGCGCCAAGGGCTTCTACCACCAGGATCGGGAGATCCCGCTGGAGCAGGTGCTGTCCATCGACTTCTTCACCGTGCACCCGCAGGCCTATTGGGAGTGGTTCGCCCAGGAGAACGCCCGCGAGGGCGTGGCCCCCAACGCGGCGCACAGGTTCGTGGCCGATCTCGAGCGGGCCGGGAGGCTGTCGGCTGTGGTCACGCAGAACATTGACGGCCTCCACCAGCGGGCCGGCTCCGAGCGGGTCCTTGAGCTGCACGGCAACTGGTCACGCCTGATCTGCACCGGCTGCGGCGCGCACTTCACCCTGGACGACGCCGACGGCGCCCGCTCCGGCGAGGTTCCCCACTGCCCCGCGTGCGCCTCGGTGCCGCGCCCGGACATCGTGTTCTACGGGGAGATGCTGGACAGCGACGTCATGGAGGGGGGCCGTGCGGGCCATCTCGGAGGCGGACCTGCTGATCGTGGCCGGAACGAGCCTGGTCGTCTACCCGGCGGCGGGCCTCATCGACTACTACGCCGGTGAGCGCCTGGTCCTCATGAACGCGACTCCCACACCGTATGACTCCCGCGCCGACCTCATCATCCGTGAGCCGGTCGGGCAGGTCTTCGAAGAGCTGGCGCGCAGGAGCCGCCGGCCCTAGCTGATCCCCTGGTCCTCCAGGTCCACGTAGCGCTCGGGAGCGCTGGACTCACTGAGAGTGGCCGCGTAGTCGGGCACCTCGCTCTGGAGGGAGCGGTCCGTGCGGCGGTAGCCCGACGACGGGAACGAGGGCTTCTTGGGGAACTTCATCTTGGGACGCTCCACGTGCTCGTAGGGAATGGACTCCAGGAGGTGGTGGATCATGTTGAGGCGGGCCTTGCGCTTGTCGGCGGACTCCACGACGTGCCAGCGCGCGGAGTCGATGTCCGTGTGGACGAACATCTCGTCCTTGGCCCGCGAGTAGTCCTCCCAGCGGGGCAGAGCCTCCAGGTCGGTAGGTGAGAGCTTCCAGCGCCGCATGGGGTCGGTCATGCGCGACTTGAAGCGCTTGTACTGCTCCTTCTGAGGGACGGAGAACCAGTACTTGCGCAGCAGGATGCCGTCGTCGACGAGCATCCTCTCGAAGACCGGGCACTGCTGGAGGAAACGCCGGTGCTCCTCCGGGGTGCAATAGCCCATAACGTGCTCGACGCCGCCGCGGTTGTACCAGGAGCGGTCGAACAGGCAGATCTCGCCGGCGGCGGGCAGGTGCGCGATGTAGCGCTGGAAGTACCACTGGGTGCGCTCACGCTCAGTGGGGACGGGAAGGGCGACCACGCGCGCGATACGCGGGTTGAGGTACTCGGTGATACGTTTGATCGCCCCGCCCTTGCCAGCCGCGTCACGGCCCTCGAAGATGACGACGACCCGGGCTCCAGTGGCCCTGACCCACTCCTGCATCTCGACCAGCTCCGCCTGCAGCCTCAGCAGCTCGGCCTCGTACAGGGAACGGTCCATGGTGGGGTGCTTCTTTGCCATACTTCAGTTTCGCACAGATCCCACACGGGCGCGCAAGTAACCGCGAACGTGTTCATGAGGGAGATACGGGCGCTACCCAGCCATGCTCCCGCAGTCATGCCAGTCCGGGGAATCACGTCACGCCGAGCCTGCCGTTTGGTACCGTCACTCGTAGTGGGTCCACATTCTCAGGACATGGATGGTCCTCGCGTCGGTGTGCACCTCGTAGACGAGTCGATGCTGGATAGTGATACGCCGCGAGTAGCAGCCCAATAGATCCCCAACCAGCTTTGCATCACGAGGCGGCTTGACGAAGGGATTCTCCCGCATGAGGTTGAGGAGCTTCTCGGTTTTACGTTTGAGCCCCGCCGCGGTGAGTTTCTTCGCGTCCTTCTGTGCCTGACGTGAGAACACGATTCGCCACGAGCTCACCAGTCGAGTTCTTCCGAGCCCGCCTCGATGCCTTCACGTCGGGCATTCCGGATCGAGTCCATCATGCCCGGGACGGACTCCAGGTAGAGCGTCTCCTGGATCGCCCTCCAGTCCTCCTCTCCCACCAGGACGGCATTGCCGCGTTGGCCGGTGATGACCAGCGGCTCGGAGTCTTCGTTGACCTGGTCGATGAGCCGATACAGCTGAGAACGAGCAGTGGTCACAGAAATCGTAGACACACCGTAAGCGTACGTCATAACGTACGCCCCCTCAAGGCCGCTGCCTCTCTTCAGTCGGACGGCCGAACAGACAAGAACAGAGGAGCCCGGTCCTGGGAAGGACCGGGCTCCTCTGGAGTGGTAGCGGGGACAGGATTCGAACCTGCGACCTCCGGGTTATGAGCCCGGCGAGCTACCGAACTGCTCCACCCCGCGTCGGTGAGACCAACCTTAGGGGGCGTCCCACCCTTGAGGCAAATGACGAGGGCGTGCCCTTGCTCACCGCCCGGTGAGACGGGTCGCAGGGCACGCCCTCAGTGGCGGCCGACCGGGGGCTCAGCCCAGCTTCTTCTGGGCCTCAACGGCCGCTTGACGGCTTCGTTGAGGCGCTTCTGCGCATCGCCGTATGCCGACCAGTCGCCCTTGCTCCTGGCTGTGTCCGCGTCAGTCATCGCGGTCTGAGCATCGGAGAGCGCCTGATCGAGCTCCGCCTTCGGATCCGAGGTTCCCGAGGCCGACGGGGTGGCGGAGGAACTGGAGGACGCGCTGGCCGAGGCCGAGGGGGACGCGCTGGCTGAAGCCGTGGGCGTGGCGCTCGGGCTCTCCGACGCCTTGGCTCCGCCATCCGCCGTCGGGTCCTTACCGTCGGTCGTCTCATTGGTGTCATTGGCCGCGGCGGCATCGCCGTCGATGGCCTCCTGACCCGTGGTCGCCCCGGAGTTACCGCCGAAGACCTGGTCGAGCGCCCCCGAGAGGGTGTCGGCGAATCCGACGTTGTCCCCGAAGGAGACCAGCACCTTGCGCAGCAGCGGGTACTGAGTTCCCGACGACGACTGCACGTAGACGGGCTGGACGTAGAACAGTCCGCCTCCCACGGGCAGCGTCAGCAGGGTTGCCCTGATGACCTGGGATCCCTCCTGGGACAGGGAGGTTGAGCTCCCTAGAGATCTCCGGGTTGGAGTCGAAGATGTTCTGCACCTGCCCCGGCCCGGCCACGTTCGAGGAACGCGGAAGCTCCAGGAGTCTCAGGCTGCCGTAGCTCGGACTGCGTTCCCCTCTTCCCGGTGCCGGGAGAGGTCTCAGAGTCCACGGCGAGGAAGCCGGTGAGCACGTTGCGGTTGGTGTTTCCGCCGATGATGTAGGCGCTGGACAGGGAGAAAGACTCGCCTGGTCCTGCCCGGGCATCTTGAGGGTCAGGTAGTAGGGGGCCTGCTGGTCCTGACCGGGCGTGGTCGGGTCATCCGGGATCTTCCAGAAGTCTCCACCGGAGTAGAACTCCGCGGCGTCGTTGACGTGATAGGTCGCCATCATGGTGCGCTGGACGTTGAACAGGTCCTCGGGGTAGCGCATGTGGGCGATGAGGTCGGCGCTCATCTGGCTCATGGGCGTGACCGTCCCGGGGAAGACCTTCTGCCAGGCCTTGAGGATCGGGTCCTTGTCATCCCACTGATAGAGCCTGACCGAACCGTCATAGGCGTCCACGACGGCCTTGACGGAGTTGCGCACGTAGTTGGACTCCTCCGGCGCCCGCAGAAGTCCGCCCTTGTTGTCGGCGGTCGCCGTCGCCTTGGCCAGGGACTCGTGCTGGGCGTAGGGGTAGTTGTTCGTCGTGGTGTAACCGTCGACGATCCACATCACCCGCTTGGGGGTGGCCGGGTTGTCATCGTGATCGACAACGGCCGGGTAGGGGCTGTTGTCCAGGGTCAGCCAGGGGGCCACCTTGGCGACGCGCTTGGCCGGATCCCGGTCGTAGAGGATCTGGGATCCCTCGCGCACCTCCTGGGAGAAGAGGATGTTGGCCTCCCGGAACTTGGCGGCGTAGAGCAGGCGGTTGAACGGGTTGGACACGCTCGGCCCGCCGTTACCGGCAAAGGTGGTGTTGACCTGACCGGTCTTGGACTCGTCGTCGGGGTAGTCCAACTCGCGCGGCGAGCCGTTGTCCTTGCCGCCCACGATGGAGTAGGACGGCGAGGACTGACCGAAGTAGATCCGGGGCTCGTACTTTACGCAGGTCGCCCTGGGAGGGATGCCCCTCCCAGAACGAGGGGTAGCCGCGGGTGGCCACCGTGTTGCCGTAGGCGTTCACGACGCCGTAGCCGTGGGTGTAGACGGTGTGCTCGTTGACCCAGGTCTGCTGCTGCTCGCCCAGGCCGGACAGGTTGAGCTCACGTACCGCGATCACCGTGTCCCGACTGGTGGAGTCCACCTTGTAGCGGTCCACGTTGAGCCGGTTCGCGAAGGAGTAGTACTGCTTGTTCTGCTGGACCTGCTGGAAGGTCGAGGGAGATGAGCCCGGGGTCCAGGAGCCGGATCGAGGTGGTGGACTCGGCGTCCTTCTCCAGCTGGCCGGCCGCCGTCTTCGTCGTGGCGTCGTAGTTGGTGGTCTCCACGTTCTCCAGGCCGTAGGCGGCCTTGGTGGCATTGATGTTGCGCTGGATGTACTCGGCCTCCTGGCGCTGGGCGTTGGGGTCGACGATGAACTTCTGGATGACCAGCGGGTAGGCGGTCCCCACCACCAGCGAGGAGACGATCATGACAACCACACCGATGATCGGCAGGCGCCAGGAGCTGGATCGCACCGAGGCGACGAAGAGGAAGGCCACGGCCAGTCCGATCGCCGCGAGAATCGCGTTGGCGGGGATGACCGCGTTGACGTCGGTGTAGTTGGCGCCGTCGAACTTGGAGTTGGAGGCGTACAGGGCGCTGTAGCGACCCAGCCAGTAGCCCACGGCCCGGATGACGGCGTACAGCGCCAAGAAGATCGCCAGGTGCATGCGTGCGGCCTTGGTGAAGTGAGGCTTACGCACCACGGAGATACCGCCGTACAGGTAGTGGACGACGATTGAGGCCACCCCGGCGAACAGGACGACGCCGGACAGGAAGGACACGAGCGTCAGCACCGCGGGCAGGATGAAGACGTAGAAGGAGATATCGATCCCGAACTGGGGGTCCTTGACTCCGAAGGACTGGGAGTTGAAGGCCAGCAGAATCTCCCGCCAGCCTGGGGCCAGCTCCCAGGCCGAGCCGAACAGGGCCAGCACCGCGGGCACTGCCCAGGTCAGCCGACGTCGCACGGGCTCGATGACGGAGCGGTAGGCCTCGAGGTTGCGCGTGGCCTCGTCGTCAGGCATCCCGATCTCCCGGGCCCGGTAGGCCCTGGTCATCGAGACGAAGACGGCCCCGAACATGATGCCGAATCCCACCAGGAACAGGACGATGAGGGCGATCCACTGTGTCCACAGCACCCGGGCGTACCCGATCTGACTGAACCAGAGGACCTCGGTCCACACCTGCGACAGGATGCCGATGGCCACGGCGATGGCCGCGATGATCGAGATGGTCAGGACCAGCGGACCGGGACGTCCGCCGCCTTTCCCGGTGCGCGGAGCGCGGGGAGGACGGGGCCCTCCCCCACCCATGCGTCCAAGGCCGAACAGTCCGGCTAAGTTGTCAGGCTTCCCCTGTCGGGACGAGCCGGTGGACTTGCTCGAGGACTCCTCGGGGGTTGAGTCCGGGGACTCGTCATCGGGCCTGGTGCTCACGATCCTGCTCCCTGTCTGACGTGCGTGGTGACGCCGCCTCGCACACGGTGAAACATGGCGTCATCGGCCGGAGGGGCCGCTCGGACCATCGTCCCACACACCTCTGACACGGCCATAACCTTCTCCAGGATGAGAAAACGCCTCGGGTGGCCAGGGTGCGCCCCCTGACTGATGAAGCCTCGTCATTGGAGGAGGAGGCGCCACCAGTGAGACGATGGCGGCGTGACTGACACAATGCATGACGAGGCGACCACCGCGGGGGCGGGTCGAGCCGCAGCCTTAGCGGCAGGGGCCCTGGCCCGCGCGGTGACGGAGACCGAGACTCACGTGGCGGCCCACGGCTGGGACCAACCGGTGCGCGTCTTCGCGCTGGTGCGCACCGCCGAGGCTCTTGAGGCCGACCCGGACGTGGCCGACCTCCTGGATGCCGCCACCGTGGAGGAGGAGGCCCGCTCGAACCCCGAGCTGCTCATGGTGGTGGAGCAGGACGGGCTGCCGCCCGCTGCGGACCTGGAGCACCTGTTGGCCCAGCTCGCCTGGCCCGAGTCCGTCCACGGCGCCGCCATCAGCATCGAGCGGCTGGTCCTGCCGCCTGCGGCCCAGGAGGAGGCCGAGGCCATCACCGATGCCGCCGAGCGTCTGGCCTTCCTCCAGGAGCGCCCGGATCGCGAGGACATCCGCATGGTGGTGGGGGTCCTGCGCGGCGGGCAGTCCTGGTGCGTGCTGCGCTCACGCAGTCACGACGACGACGCCTCGCTCTATCAGGGCGAGCGCCTGGTCCCCGGCCTGGTCGAGGCCCTGGAGGCGACCTTCCTGTAGCCGGTCACCGTCGGGCGAGCACTCGACGCCGGTCACCAGCTCCGCGCGGCCCCGTGCGCCTCAGTCCTTGTCCGTGTCGGTCGGATCCTGCTCGTCGGGCTCTCCGGGCGAGTCCTCGCCCCCGGCGCCGGCCGAGGCGGGGTCGGCCGGTTGGTCGGGCTCCTGGGAGGCGGCATCGGCGGAGGCAGGGCTCCGGTCCCCGAGCCCCTCGGGGCTGTTCTCGTCGGCCTCCTTGGCGCCCTCGGCGTACCCGAGGGTCCCGTCCAGCAGGGAGGCCAGGTCGGCGTCGATCTCGGCGTCGATGTCCTGAGCCATGCGCCGCATGGTGAGGAAGTCCTTGGGGTTGGCGAGCTCGGAGGCCGTGGGCATGACGTCGGGGTGGTTCCAGAAGGCGTCGCGCTCGGCGTCACCGGCCTGGGCGCCCAGGTGGGCCCACAGCTCGGCGGCCTCCCGGGCCCGGCGGGGACGGAAGGTCAGGCCGATGAGACGGGCGAAGACCTGCTCGGCGGCGCCGCCCTGGGCCCGGCGCCGGCGCATCATCTCGGCCAGTGCCATGAGGTGGGGCAGGTGCGGTGCGGCGGCGCGGGCGGTGACCACCTCGACCCAGCCCTCGACCAGAGCCAGCAGCGTCTCCAGGTCCTCCAGGGCCTCGCGCTGGGCCGCCGTCTCCTGGGGCGCGAACAGCCCGCTCTCAAGGGCCTCGCGCAAGGCGTCGGGGTCGTTGGGATCCACCTGGGCCACGGCGGACTCCAGGGTCTCGGTGTCGATGCGGATCTCGCGGGCGTAGGCGACCACTGCTTGGAGCACCTGCCCGCGCAGCCAGGGCACGTGGGCGTAGAGGCGGGCGGTGGCGGCCTCCCGCACGGCCAGGAACATGCGGGCCTCGTCCTCATCGACCTCCAGCCCCTCGGCGAAGGCGACCACATTGGCGGGAACCAGTGCCGTACCGGGCTCACGGGTCAGAGGCAGACCGGTGTCGGTGGCCCCCAGCGCCTCCTTGGCGAGCTCACCGATGGCCTGGCCGATCTGGAGACCGAAGGCCGTGCCGGCCATGGTGCGCATGATGGATCCGAGCGCCCCCATCTGCTGGGCGGCCTGCCCCATCTCGGCCGGCATCTCCTGAATCTGCTTCTCCAAGGTGCGGGCCAGGGCGGTGGTGACAGCCTCGGCCACCGGGGCGCACACGTCCTTCCACACCGGCAGCGTGCGCTCGACCCAGCTGCTGCGGCTCCAGGCCTCCCGCTGTCCGGGGGCCGGCATGAACTCGGTGGCCGTATCCAGCCACAGGTCGGCCACCTGAAGGGCCTGGCGCGTGGACTCCCGCGACCGCGGCGGTCACCGTGGGGTCGCCGTCGCCGCGCGCCTGCTGGAGAGCCGGGCTCCTGCCCCATCTGCCAGTTGACCGGCTCGGCGGTGGAGGCGGAGAACATCTGCTGGAACTGGGCGCGCATCGCCAACAGCTGGGCGGGACTGAGCTGGGAGATGTCCCCCACCCCCGGCATCTGGGCGATGGAGCTGGGATCCACCCCGGATGAGCGCAGGGCGCTGACGGCGTCGGAGGCCATCTGCTCGCCGAACAGTGATGCGAGCATCTTCTCGAGCTCGTCGAAGGCGTCCTCGCTCACGGGGTTTCCTCTCGCCGGGTCGTCCTTGGGCATCGTCCGGGCCGTCTGGGGCGACCGGACACTGTCGCTAACGGCCCTATGGTCGCACCCATTCCTGTGCCGGGGCTATGTTCCGTTCGCCGACGGCGTGCCCGCTCCGTCCCGGTCGGGCCCGCGTCGTGTCCGTGCCGGCAGTGTGTCGAGATCGTGCCGGGTTCGTGTCGGTATCTGCGCGTCTTCCTCAGGAAGATGTCGCATGATGAGCGCGTGACGCACCCAGACCAGCACGACGCCGTCGACACCGCGGGCTCGCTCGCCCCTGACGACACCCGGCCGGCCCCGGAGCCCGAGGATGATCGGCTCGACCAGGCCGAGCACGCCGAGGCCCCGCAGGCGCAGCCCTCCCCACAGGACCGGCGCCGACGCAGGCTGCGGCGCACTGCGGCGGTCGGGGCGGTCCTGGTAGTGGCGGCCCTCATCGTCGCCGTCTTCACGGTGCCGATCAACGTGGTCATCGAGGCCCCCGGCCCGACCTGGAACGTGCTGGACAACGGCTCGTCGTCGAGCCAGGACGTCCTGAAGGTCTCGGGGACCGAGACCTACCCGACCCAGGGCGCCCTGCGGATGACGACGGTCTCGGTGTCGGGCTGCCCCGGTTACCCGGTGACCACCGCGGACCTCATCGCCGCCTGGTTCTCCGCGGACAAGCGGATCGTGGACCGCAACGAGGTGTGCCCGCAGGATCAGAGCGCCGAGCAGGTCGAGGAGACCGGCAAGGCTCAGATGACCGCCTCGCAGGACTCCGCCGTCATCGCCGCGCTCGTGGAGACCGGCAAGGCCGGAGCCATGCACCTGACCGTCACCGAGGTGGCCGAGCAGCAGACCTCGACCGAGGTCCAGGCCGGGGACGTCCTGGAGACCATCACTCCTGAGGGCGGCCAGGCCACGACCATCACCTCCTTCTCCCAGGCTGAAAGACCATGACCACCATTGCCGAGGGGCACTCAGGTGACCCTCGGGGTGCGCCGCGGCGATCAGCAGGTAGCCGCCGCGCTCACCACGATCGCCCCGCAGGAGGGGACGACCGGTTCCCTGCTGGGGCTGAGCCTGAAGATCTCGGTGGACAGCAAGGTGGACGCCACCTTCGGCCTGTCCGACGTCGGCGGCCCGAGTGCCGGCATGATGTTCGCCCTGGGGGTCGTTGACGAGATCACCCCGGGGGCGCTGACCGGCGGTAAGGACATCTCCGGGACCGGGACGATCGACATCAACGGCCAGGTCGGCCCCATCGGCGGTATCCAGCAGAAGATGGCTGGTGCCCGCAAGGCGGGCTCCACGTACTTCCTGGCCCCGGCGAGCAACTGTGACGAGGTCAAGGGCCATGAGCCCAAGGGCATGCAGGTCTTCGCCGTCGGTACGCTGCACGAGGCCGTCACCGCCACCGAGGCGATCGCTTCGGGCGACACCTCCGGTCTGGCCACCTGCTCGGCCAAGTGACCCCCGCTGACCCGACGTTCGGCCGGGGATAGTTATCCACAGGCCGGCACCTGCCTCTGGTGGCTCGGAGGCGCCCCGTGCCACTGTCGCACCGTGTCCTGGCGCGTTCGCCAGGACGTCGAGCTCCCGGCGCCCCTTCGGGTTCCGGGAGGACTGTGAGGAGGCACGATGCGTGTACGTGGTGGGTGCGCCATCCTGTGGCGCCAGCAGGGTGTCAGCCAGATCGGGACGAGTCCCGGGCGGCGCACCATTGTCAGTGACCTGAGCCTGGCCGAGCAGCGCCTGCTCGATGAGTTCGCGCGCAACCTGGAGAGCACAGGCGTCTACCGGGCCGCCCGGCGCAGTCGGGTGCCGGTGGCGCGGGCGCGTGAGATCGTCGCGGACCTGGAGCGTCAGGGGGTGCTGGTGGCCTCGGCGACCAGCGAGCTCGGTGGGGCCGACGGCGTGTACTGGGACCGGCTGGGAGCTGACGCCAAGGGCCGTGGCACGGTCCTGTCCCAGGCCGTCCTGGCTGTTCACGGCGTGAGTGCCCTGGCTCAGGAGGCTGCTCTGTGGCTGGCGGAGGCGGGGGTGGGCACGATCCTGTCCACCCGGTCCCCGCAGGACGGGGGCCTGGCTCCGCTGCTGTCGGCGCGTTTCCCGGCCCTGCGGACGCGGGCGCCTTTGCGCACCCGCCCCGATGTCATGGTGACGGTGGACGCGCACGTGGTCGAGCCGCTGCTCGCGCGCCGGATCGCTCAGGAGGACGTGGTGCACCTGCCGGTCGTCGTCGGCGAGGCGGGGGTGCGCATCGGCCCGGTACTCAACGCTCAGGGTCCGTGCTCGACCTGCCTGGACCTGTGGGAGAGGGACGCCGACCCGTGCTGGCCGGCGTTGGCCACGCAGATGCGCACCCTGCCCATGCCGGAGGTCGAGCACCTGGTCCTGCACGAGGCGGCGGCGTCGACGGCTCGGGCCGTCATCGACACGCTGGTGGCCCAGGTGACCGGGACCGACGGCACCGGGGACGAGGCTGAACCGGGCGGGGAGGCGAGCGGGGGCTCGGCCGCGTGGTGGTCCACGCACTCGGTGGAGGTCACCGGCCAGGAGCCCCGGGGGCGCCACAGGGCCTGGGAGCGTCATCCCGAGTGCCTGTGCTCGCAGCTGTGAGCGCCGTCGGGCAGGAGTACCTCGGGCCGCTCAGTCCCCGGCCTCGAAGTCGCGCAGGAGGGCCAGGACCGGCCCGCCGTAGTCCTGGAGCTTGGTGGCGCCCACGCCGCGGATGAGGGAGAGCTGGGGCAGGCTGGTCGGTTTGACGACGGCGATGTCCCGCAAGGTGGCGTCGGCGAAGACCGTGTAGGCGGGCCTGGACCGCTCCTTGGCGACCTGGGAGCGCCAGGCCCGCAGCTCCTCGAACAGGGCGATGGTGCGGGGGTCGTTGTTGGCCTCGAAGTTGGCGGCGGACTGCCGGGAGCGTTCCTTGGCGCTTTGGCGGCCCTGGCGCCGGGAGGCGTCTTTGAGACCGTTGCCGGTGGGCCACAGGCCGTCCAGGAAGCGGGAGGGCTTGCGCGCGGCCCGTCCGCCGGCGTTGCGGGCTCGGGCGTAGGAGATGACGAGGTGCTCTCTCGCGCGGGTGACGCCCACATAGAGCAGGCGCCGCTCCTCCTCGATGGCCGCCTGCCCCTCGGCCAAGGAGATCGGCAGCAGCCCCTCGCAGACGCCTGCGAGGATGACGGCGTCCCACTCCAGGCCCTTGGCGGCGTGCAGGGAGGGACAGGGTGACGCCCTCGACGGTGGGGGGCGTTCTGGGCGTCGGCGCGCTCACGCAGCTCGGTGTGGAAGGCGTCGAGGTCGGCGCCGCGGGTCTGGGCCATCTCATCGGCCAGGGCCACCAGGGCGTTGAGAGCGTCCCACCGCTCGCGCACGGCTCCTCGCGGTGCGGGCGGCTCCTCGCTCCAGCCCTCACGGGCCAGGACGGTGCGCGCGTCCTGGCCGAGGTCTCCGGTCAGGGTGGCCTTCTCGGTGCGGGCGGCCCCGAGGATGACGGCCATGGCGCGCTTGACCTCCTCGCGCTCGAAGAAGCGCTCGCCGCCGCGCACGAGGTAGCCGATCTGGGCTCCGGCCAGGGCCTGTTCGAAGACCTCGGACTGGGAGTTGGTGCGGTACAGGATCGCGATCTCGCTCAGGGGGACTCCGGCGGCCTGCAGCCGGCGCACCTGGGCGACGGCGCCCTCGGCCTCGGCGATGTCGTCGTCGTAGGTCTCGAAACGCACGGCTGGGCCGCTGGGCCGCTGGGCGACCAGCTCGACGGCGCCGGCGGGCAGGTGCAGACCGCCGCCCCCACGCCTCGAGCGGGACAGGACCCGGTTGGCCAGGGAGACGACCTGCGGGGTGGAGCGGTAGTCGCGGCTCAGGCGCACGGTGCGCGCCCCCTCGTAGCGGGTGGCGAAACCGGTGAGGAAGGCGGGCGTGGCGCCGGTGAAGGAGTAGATGGTCTGAGAGACGTCCCCGACGACGCACAGCTGGCGGCGCCGTCCCAGCCACAGGTCCAGCAGACGCTGCTGGAGCGGGGAGACGTCCTGGTACTCATCGACGACGAAGTGCTTGTACTGGCCGCGCACCTGGGCGGCGACGTCCTCGCGGTCAGGAGGATCGATGGTCAGCAGGAGCACGTCCTCGAAGTCGATGACGCCGCGCTCGCTCTTGGCCTCCTCGTAGAGGACAGGGACCTGGGCGACGGTGGCCGCCTCCTGCCCGGCCACGCCGGTGCGACCGGCGACGACGGCGGCCTGGGCGTAGTCCTCGGGCAGGGTCATGGTGACCTTGGCCCACTCGACCTCGGCGGCCAGGTCCCGCACGGTGGCCCGGTCGGTGGGCAGGCCCAGGCGACGGGCGGCGGGCGCCGACCAGGGGCGCCTTATGGGCCTGGATGTCGGGGCGGCGCCCGCCGATGGCGGTGGGCCAGAAGTAGGTGAGCTGACGCAGGGCGGCGGCGTGGAAGGTACGGGCCTGGACGCCGGGGACGCCGAGGTCGGCCAGGCGCGAGCGCATCTCGCCGGCGGCGCGGGCGGTGAAGGTCACGGCCAGGACCTGGGTGGCCTGATAGGCGCCGGTGGCCACGCCGTGGGCGATGCGATAGGTGATGGCCCGGGTCTTGCCGGTGCCTGCGCCCGCCAGGACACACAGGGGGCCTTCGAGGTGCTCGGCGACCTCGCGCTGGTCGGGGTCGAGGGCCTCCAGGAGCCTGGATACCTCGAGAGGGGCGGGGTGGGGTGTGGTCAGGCTCATCGGTACCAGCCTGCCACGGGGAGGCGACAGGGAATCGACGGTCCTTTGCCCGGGCGGGGTGCGTCAGGCGACGATGGGGCCGCCGTACCAGTCCTCGATGAGGAGTCTGGCGATGGAGGTGGGGCCGGGCAGGAGGATGCTGCCGTCGTCGGCGGCCGCGGTGAGCTCGTCACGGGAGACGAGGCGGGCCTCGACGACCTCCTGGCCGTCGGGGGCGGGGCCGGTCCTCGCCGGGGGCCAGGCGGGCGCGGCAGCCGAGCATGAGGGAGCGCAGGGAAGGGCCAGGGGCTGGGAGGCGACGTACTCGACGTCGGCCACGCGCAGCCCGGCCTCTTCCCATACCTCCCGGGCCACGGCCGCCTCAACGGACTCGCCGGCCTCGACGAAGCCGGCCACGACCGAGTAGCGCCGGGGAGCCCAGGCGGCGCCGCGCACGAGGAGGAGGCGGTCGGAGGTATCGGTGACCGCCATGATGACGGCCGGGTCGGTGCGCGGGAAGTGGACAGTGGCGCAGTCGGAGCAGCGCCGGGCCCAGCCGGCCTCAATGATCTCGGTGTGTCCGCCGCAGCCCGGGCAGTAGGCGGAGCGGGCGTGCCAGGCGGCCAGGGCGGTGGCCGTGGTGGCCAGGCCGGCGTCGCGGGCCGTCATCTGGGCGCCCATGGCTCGCAGGGCGGAGAGCGGGTAGCGCTCCAGCAGGCGGCGCAGGTCGGGGTGGTCGACGGCGGTGCCCTCGGCGTCGGAGCCGGTGGCGGGCGGCTCAGGGGGCCTCGGGGACCTCGAGGGCCTGGGGCACGACGACGGCGATCCAGGCGGGGCCGGGGGTTGCGTCGTCGGCGGGTCTCACGGCCCATGTAGAGGACGGTCAGGTCAGGGGCAGCGAGTGGGGGTGGAGGCTCCGAGGTAGCCGACGCGCAGGTCAGGGCAGGCCCCAGCCGCTGCGGGTGCCAGGGGCCCTCCCAGGCGGTGGCGCCGGGGCTGCCGATGAGGCTGGGAGGGTGAGGCCGTCGTCGGGCAGGTCGGGGTGGATGGCGGGGCCGGTCAGGGCGACGCGGCCACGGGCGTCGACCAGCAGCAGGCGGGTCTCGGGGTCGGCGGCGAGGCGCTCCAGCAGCCCGGGCTCGCTGCGTCGCTCGGCGTCGCGGTCGGTGGCGGAGCAGGGACAGAGCAAAGGCTGGTCGGTGCGCATGGGCTCACTCTCCCACCCCCTGCTTCGAGGCGCACATGGGCACGCCCATACCGATAGGAGATGAATATGGACCCCGGTGCCGCCGTCTGAGGCTGGTGGCGTGCGCACCTATCTCGATCACGCCGCCTCGTCCCCGGTCCGCCCCGAGGTCGCCCAGCAGGTCGCCGAGGACCTGGCCAGTGGGCTCGGGGGCTGGGCGAATCCGGGTGCGCAGCACACTGCGGGCCGGCGGGTGGGGGCACTGCTGGCGCAGGCGCGCGCCCGCCTGGCGAGTGCCCTGGGGGTGGATGCGCATGAGGTGCTGCTGACCTCCGGCGGGACAGAGGCCGACGCCCTGGTGGTCTCAGGGGCGGGCGCGAGCGGTGCCGGGCGGGAGACTGGTGGTCTCTCCGATTGAGCACCCGGCGGTTCTGGACTCGGCGCGTACCGCCGTGGACCAGGCTGGGGGCGGGGCTGAGCCTGCTGGAGGTTGACGGCGCGGGGCGGGTCGAGGCTCGACTCGGTGGATCGGGCGGTGGCGCAGGCGGGCAGTACCGACCACTCCCCCGCGTCCTTGGTGTCGGTGATGGCGGCGAACAATGAGACCGGCGTGGTGCAGGACATGGCGGCGCTGGTGGGTCGCGTGCGCGAGGCCAGTGGCGCCGGGCGTCCCAGCGAGGCCGGGTACGTGCCCGTCCACTCTGATGTCGTGGCGGCGCTGGGGAAGGTTCCGGTGGACTTCCGCGGCTGGGGCCTGGATGCGATGAGCGAGCGGCCTGGTCAGGGGGCGCCGGTGGGTGTGGGGGCCTTGGTGGTTCGCCGTGACCTGGCGTTGACGCCGGCCACGGGCGGGGGCCGTCAGGAGCGGGGGCTCCGCTCAGGCACGCAGGACGTGGTGGCGGCTCGGGCGCTGGCCCTGGCGGTGGAGCTGGCGGTTGCCGAGCGGGAGGAGCAGGAGGCCCGGCTGGCGGCGCTGCGGGGTCGGATCCTGGAGGGTGCCGGGGCGCTTGCGGGCGTTCACGCCACGTTGCCGGAGGGCGCCGATCATGTGGCCTCCACGGCGCACCTGTGGTTCGAGGAGGCCGACGTCGAGGCCCTGCTCATGGCCCTAGACCTGGCGGGGGTTGATGCATCGGCGGGATCGGCCTGCCACGCCGGGGTCACCCAGCCCAGTCACGTGCTCCTGGCGATGGGCTTCGAGGAGGGGCCGGCCCGCTCCACGCTGCGCTGCTCCTTGGGCCAGGAGACGAGCCCCGACGACGTCGAGCGCCTACTCGCCGCCCTGCCCGCCGCCCTGGAGGGGGCCAGGCGCGCCTGGAGGGTGACGCACAAAGAGCAGTAGGTGGGGATCAATAGCCGCAATAGACATATCGATCCCCACCTGCCTCAATGAAGTGCAGTTCCCGAAGGAACTGCGACTCAGGCACGTTCGTAGGCACGTGGACGGGCGACCAGCCTCAATGAAGTGCAGTTCCCGAAGGAACTGCGACGTGACGGCACGTCCCCGCCGTAGTGCTTGCCGAGGCCTCAATGAAGTGCAGTTCCCGAAGGAACTGCGACAGCGGGGCACTCGTCCACCAGTACACGGAGGACGGGCCTCAATGAAGTGCAGTTCCCGAAGGAACTGCAACCCGCAAACAGCACCCCACGCCTCATAACTGTCGCCGCCTCAATGAAGTGCAGTTCCCGAAGGAACTGCGACGCGCGGAACTATTGTTACCCGTCAGTCGTACCGCAAGCCTCATGAAGTGCAGTTCCCGAAGGAACTGCGACAGGACGCACCTTTTCGGCCACCTCACTAGCCTGTCGCCTCAATGAAGTGCAGTTCCCGAAGGAACTGCGACTGGTGAGAACCTGGTTCACGGTTCCTCCTCTCTATGCCTCAATGAAGTGCAGTTCCCGAAGGAACTGCGACCGACCAGTCGTAGCCGTTGACGGCGGAGCCGTTCATGCCTCAATGAAGTGCAGTTCCCGAAGGAACTGCGACAGGGATCACCGACTGTAGTGGCCTCATGTACGCCGCGCCTCAATGAAGTGCAGTTCCCGAAGGAACTGCGACCGTTCGATGACGCCGTGTTCCTGCGAGCGAAGCAGCCTCAATGAAGTGCAGTTCCCGAAGGAACTGCGACACCTTGTCGTAGGCGGCAGACAGCTGCTTGGTGAAGCCTCAATGAAGTGCAGTTCCCGAAGGAACTGCGACGACTTCGTGATCGTCAAGATCACGGAGGGGACCGGGCCTCAATGAAGTGCAGTTCCCGAAGGAACTGCGACCGATCCAGGCTTCGAGGTCGTCTCGGCGGATGAGGCCTCAATGAAGTGCAGTTCCCGAAGGAACTGCGACTCGGAGACTCCCGCGTGCGAGTCCGAAGACCAGGAGCCTCAATGAAGTGCAGTTCCCGAAGGAACTGCGACTCGGCACCGAACTCAAGCGGCTATCAGCATGGCTGCCTCAATGAAGTGCAGTTCCCGAAGGAACTGCGACGGCCCGCCCAGTATAGCCCGCCACCACGTCCATCTGAGGAGGCTTCGCGAGCGCTCCGTGCTCGGACTTCACCCAGCCACCCCAACCCTCACCCCACCTCACAGAATCCCCGCCATTTCAACGCTCTACCGCTGCGAGCACTGCCCGGGGATCCTCGAGCACCGGAGCGCTCGCATCAGGCGATAATCGGCCCCTCTGGCGTGATCGTCCTGGTCAGGCCGACATAGGAGAATCGCTGTTCATCAACTGAGGACAGCAGACCAACGTCGCACAGGAGCACGGAGTCCTCGTCCGTCTTGATAACTCCTTCCAGCTCTCCCCGCATCCGCAGGAGCTTGGCCGGCGCCGCATCTACGACGAACACGGAGTACTGGATGCGGTCCCCATACTTCAACAGAGTCTTCGCCACCCGCGTTCGGCGCCGGTCGGACGGGACGTCGTAGGCCACGAGAACGCATCTGACATCATCACGCATCAGCGCACCGTCACTCCCTTGTAAGCCGACTGAGTCCCATCGATAGTCCCGAGCACGAGTCGCGCCTGGACTTCAATGGCTCGCCGCCAGGTGACGTCGTAACCAAAGACTGGGTGCCGGAAGGAAGTCTCGATGCGGCGCTCGAACCCGGAGATCAACTGCTTGCGCCCGCGATCCGTCATCCTGCAACTTCCCATATCCCCTGAAAAGTCCTGCTCAGTCAACTCGCCGTTGCGAAAGGCTCGTACGACAACAGAATCTGCCACCGGCGCCCTGAACTCCTCTATGAGGTCGAGAGCCAGGGCGGGCTTGTTACGGGAGCTGGAATGGAGGAAACCGGCATGTGGATCCAGACCGCAGGCCACCAGCGAGCGAATACAGTCTCCTAGGAGCAGGGCGTAGGTGTAGTCCAGGGCCGCATTGGCGGGGTCGGACGCCGGTCGGCGCCGTCTTCCTCTCCACCTGGTAGCCGCAAAGGCCGCAGTATTTCCGGTAAGCATCGTCGGGAAGGAATCGAAGTAGAGCCCGGCAGCCTCCCCCCTCCACTCCAAGCAGGTCCGCCAGCGACTGCGCACAGACGGCGTCACGTTGCAGGCGACGCATCCGCTCCACTGCATCAGCGGCCTCACCGTTACGCCGGAGCAGCGTCGCCTGGTTCGCGATCTTTGCTGAGACCATCTGCTGGGCGATGTCCAGCCGCCCCTCGGCGCTGGCAACATGCTGGTGCACCCGCTGAAGTCCATTGGGAGAGTCCGCGCCCTGCGACCAGCCGATCACTCGACCGAACCTTGAGCACCACACTACACACCGGTCGCGCCAGCACAACTCACGCAGCAGAGCCGAGGAGACGTCGACATTCCCATGGACCACCAAACCGAGTACCCGTTCAATCGGTACGCTGAGAAGACGCTCTCCAGATTTGGTGACCTCGACTCGCCCGCTGTTGAGAGACGCCCTCGATCCTGCGGTGGCCGCGTGGAGGATCTGGGCGTCGGGGGCGGAGGCGACAACCCGCCGTCGGGCGTTCTCATATCGATGTTCAGAGGGCAGGCACACCGAAACGTGGGAGCACCACTGGCAGCGACTGTCATCGTCAGGCGGCTCAGGCGCCTGTGGCGCCCCAATCAGACGACGCGTACGTGCAACCGCCTCCTCCGCCCGGGCGAAGTCAGCATCGGTCAGGGCGACCTCCACTCGCCGGCGATGCCCGGTGAAGTAGACCTCTGCCCCTTGGACCTCTCGTCCCATCTCCTTGAGACAGAGAGTCTGGAGCGCGAGCTGGAGCCGGTTGGCGTAGGTGACTTCGGGGCGACGCCGTACGGGAGTGGCCTTGTACTCCACGACGGTCAGTGGGCCATCATCTGCGCCCTCGATGATCTGTCTCCTTTGACAGATATAACGGTGGCGATACATCAGCCCCACCACCTGGGCGCGTCCTGAGGAACCTTCAGAACATAGGTCGGAGCAGCAAAGAATTCACCGCATTGGTGGGCGCCCACACAGGCAACCGTGCCGGCGCCCACCATGCATGACTGCCAGCCGCCCTGGCGCTCCGATTCAAGGACGGCCGGTTCCTTGTTCAGTTCAGCGACTCCAGCCTCCCCGCACCCAGCGAACGCTCCGGAGCATTGGGGTTATCACTGACGTTGACATGGAACGTCAGGGTCGCTCGGGCACCGTGCGCTGCAAGCCACGCGCATGCCGATCTCGCCGCAGCAGCCGATTCCCTGCTCGTCGCAGCCTGAATGACCTGTTCTGAGACCACCACTGCCTGCCACCTTCCCAGCGTATGAGCCCCGACGAGTACTGGGAGCACCAGGTGCATCGGGGTGAACTTGCCAATCGGCACTGCCCCGGCGGTGACGGAGGCCCCATGAGTCGGTGGATGACAGGGAACGACGAGATCCCCACAGAGCACACCAGGCGAGTGCGCTGTCGGTGAACCGCGGCGAGGTCAGCCCAGTCGCAGTCCTGGACTCGTCCGAACGCTTCCCTTTGTATGCCTCATCCTTGACGCTCTGGCCAATGAGCCCAGAGGCAATGGCACTAGCATCCCGATCGGCGACAATCTGAGCTAGCTTGTCGCAGTCGGTTGCGAATGAAGTCCTCACCACGGTTACGCGTCTTCATCTCCCATCGGTTTGCCCCCTCATCCGGTCTAGGACCGTTGTTGGCAAAAACGCCAGTGAGGCAGGTTCCCCTAGCGCTCCTATCAGTTCAAGATCAATGTCACGCTTGAGTTGTTCCTTGTCCTCCACCTCGTGATCGATTCTTTGCAACCGCTCAGTCTGCAGAGACCGCCACTGTGGTAGAGACTGGGGCGCTTTCACCCGCGGACTGAAGAGGGCGCTATTTCCGTTCCAAGGCGCGGCTTGAAGATTGCAGTCAATCCAGCCTTTCCCGAAACCGCGCGTGCCGTGGCGTGCTCATGAACAGCAACCGCGATGGCCTCGTCGTCGTAGCCGTCGGCGGTGACAACCATCTGAGGCTCAGCAGCGTCGGTCCACCCGAGTCGGACACGCTCGGCTCCGTCACCTTCCAGGATGAGCGCCAGTCCAAGCCCGGCGAAGGTGGTCAGCGCACTGGTGATCTCTCCGCTAAGGATCATCCCCATCACTTCCCTTCCCTGGAGATCGTGCAGTCGGCGGCACGCAGCAGTGCCTCGAGGTAGGCGGTCCCCAATGACCCCACTGCCTGTCGGTGCGGTCGATCAGGGACTCCCACTCGCCTTCACCCACCAGTTCTTTCAAGGCACCGATGTGGTCGGGCCCGGCCGTGGCCGGGTCGTGGTCGAACAGGGGCCTGCCACGACCATGACTGGTTCCCACCAGCCTGGTAACCAGGTCCCGTAGCCCCGCTCAACGCCGTTGGGCTCAGTCTGCTCCCAGTAGGCGGCCGCGGAGGCCAACTCATGACGCCATCCCGCGGGGAGTCCAGCATCGGCCCATGCGCGGCGCACGGCCGCCAGCGATGTACTGCGGCCCCCGCTCTTGGCAAGCACCTCCCTACCATCAGGATCGCCCCGCCACAGGAGCCTCTGGAAACGAGCATCATTCTTTCCGACGTCGTGCCAGACCCCGGCCTCAGTCAAGGCCGTCGCAGGCATCGACTCAATACCGATGCCGCCTGCCAGCGCCTCCGCACGGGCGGCGACCGCCGCGTTGTGGTCCTCAAGGAGCACCCGGTGGGTCACGGACCAGGTGGAACGGTCGTCGGAATCATCGTCCGGTGTCACGCTGCTGCGCCGCACCATCCATGCCGGTACGTCGACCTCATCCCGACCTGGAGACCACACCACTGTCTCCCCCCGGAAACATGTCACTCAGCTCATCCGGTTCCAGATCCGCCAGCCGGCGCAATTCATCGGAAGCGGTCACGACATCGACAACACCGTCAAGTTCCCCGTGGGGAACCGGCTCGCCCCGTTCCTCACCAGCGTCTGTGACAACTCCGGAGGTCAGAAGCGGTATCGAGGCGTCCAGAATGAGGAGGTCGCCGGGGCGAAGCGCACGAGACGCGAGCTTGTCTTCCCCCTCGTCCTCGAGGACCATCGCCTGCCACTGGGCAGGACCGCCCCGTCTCGCCACAACACCGACCGACCCAAAGGATGGTCCGTATGCTCTCTCAGCCGCTGCACCACCTTCCGCGCGGTGGCGATGGTCATGGGGTAGACCTCGCGGTCCTGCGGAAGCACCTCAGTCACCAAGGTCTCGCACGCCGTCACCTCAGGCAGATCCTTCAGATCCCTCAGGACAAGACCCACTGTTCCGGTCTCGGAGTCGAGGTCATCACGAATCCACAGATCGAGCTCCGGTTCGACGACGAGCCTCATCGACGTCTTCGACCACAGGGCCGCATCCCAGGGCTCAGGCCTCTGGTACAGCAGGCGGCGCGAGGACTCCGCAGGCGGTGCTTTCAACTTCTCGCTGACCGCGAGAGGAGACAGGTCGCCGTCATCGGCACGGTCCAGAATCCAGGTGCGAGCGGCGAGCAGGTCATCCTTCCGGTACGGCAGTGCGTCTTTGCTCAACGCTGCTTCCCTCGGAGGGCCGATGATGGTGAACCATGCGCGGTCACGCCGCCCCAGCCGGTTGACCCGGCCGGCGCGTTGAGCCAGGGCACTAGCGGAGGCGAGTTCAGTCACCATATGGGTCAGGTCCAGGTCGACCCCGACCTCGATGGTCTGGGTTGCTACGAGGACGTCCACGCCCTGTGCCCCTGAGACATCGAAGAGCCCAGGCACCTCCGACCTCATACTTTCCAGATCCCAGGGGCGCATGCGCCCCACCCACAGCCGGCAGTTCAGCCCCTGCTCGTCGAGGGCCTTCGCCACCTGAACTGCGCTGTCCACGCGGTTGAGGACACACCCCACCGTCCGAGGGCCGTCGGGGAGGAACTCGCGCGCATCCTCGACAGCGGCGAGCACCCGGGAGACAAGCTCATCGCGATAGGCCTTCGTCATCTTCCCGTTGATAGGCCATTCGGTAGTCTCCACGTACCGAGGCGACTTAGGTGCCCGTACCCGAGCGGCCAACCGGATATCGCGAGCCAGCGACTCCGTTGTGACGCCGATGATGGCTGTCGCGTCGCCTGAGGGCGTGGCCGTCATCTCCACAGTCTGGAGCGCCGGGATTCCGAGCCGCTGCGCACTTGGAACGCACAACTGCCCCACCCTCCGCGCAGTCACAAGGATCTGGCGGCTCAGGTGGGCCTCATCAACCACCACCGCAGTATCGAGGGCCAGCATCCCTGCCAGCCTGGGGCGCGCCAGCCGGGAAGCTCCGTACGAGCGGAACAGCAGGCTCGACGCCCACATCGCCGCGTCATGCACAGCACCGCGCACGCCTCCGGGGCATTGAGCCAGGCCCGATCCGTGGCCGCCGCACCACGCATCGTGGCGGTGACCAGCGGTGCGCGGTCCTCGGCCTCAAACACACGCAGCCCCACCAGAGCGTCGCGTACACGGCTGAGGATCGAGTCATCCGCGGGCGCTTCCTCCAGGAGGCACCGTATCCTCGCCGCGCGTGCAGCGTGAGAGTCGGTCAGCGCCCTGCGGTTGACCACCACGGCCAGTCTTCTGGGGACACGCTTCGCGGCACCAACCGCGAACAGAGCCACTGCGAAGACGTGCATCTCCACAACCGATGACTTGCCGGCGCCTGTGGGCGCAACGATCTGCTCCGGCCAGGTCCCGGTATTCACCAGGTGCCTCAGCAGATCCTCCTGCCACGAGAACGGCCGCTTCCCAACTCCGTGAACCGCCTCGAAGAAGTCTCCGAAGTCCTCGATGGTTATCATGGCCGCCTCCCCAACACGTTCTGCGCAAGTTCGGTGGGCAGATCAGCCGGTACCAGCAGCCCCCCGCCCAGGTGGCGGCTCTGTCCGACGGCGGCCAGCCCCGTATCCGCCAAGAGGTCCCCAACGCTGATGAGCGCTGTGTAGGGCTGAGCGGTGACGCCCTGCGGCATCTTGTGGACATATAAAGCTCGGATTTCTCGTAACACGGTGGCGCCACATCACTCCTGCTCCACGTTCACGTACCTGGGCAACCAATGAGCGGTAGCCCTGGGTGCCTTTGGGAGCGGCATCGAGGCGATCGCGCCAGACGAATCCGAGGGACAGGAGGATCGCGTCCTCGAAGGTCCAGTCCCCTCGCTGGCGAGTCACCTCAGGCACGGCCACCGGCGTCGGGGACCACAGACGCCGCGTTCCCTGAGCAGGAGGGCGCCAAAAGCCCTGTGCGTCGAAGACCTCCCCTACCGGACGCAATCTCGCCGGCGCCTCATCTCTGCGGTAGTTCAGCCGAGTCATCCCCGCCAGGGCTCTGAGGACGACTCCCTCGTCGTCGTCGCTGACGTCGGAGGGCAGCATGATGAGGAAGGCACCTGGAACGTCGAGCTCCGTTCCGACCACTGACTGAGCGAGCACAGACGCAGAACGTACTGGATAGCCAGCCGATTGGCTGGCCTTGTCAGCCCTTCGTGGTATCGCCCGGTGACGAGCGCAGGTGCCCCATCACCAATACGGGCCACAAGCGCCCGGTGGAAGGCAACGCACCAGCTCACCCTGCGTTCCGGGGTGATTTCCCGCCCGGTACCGTCGTCGGCCAAGAAGATCAGGACATCACTCCAAGGAGAATGATCGCCATCGGGACGTCTCAACGGTCCCACCTCCGCATACCTGGCGGTCCGCAGGCACTCCTCGGAGGTGGGGAATGCCCTGACGGAGTCTCCCGAGGGACGGAACCTGTCTGCGGATGCAGTTGGGGCTTTGGGCGGCCGGGACTGAGAGTGCAGCTCGCGGAGCACGCGGGTTCGCCCCGGTGCGGGGACCTGCACGCGCAGGCCCCCAGGAGTAAAGGCGGTTGCGGCAGGATCGAGCCGCCAGTTCGCCTCCAATGTCTCGGTGCTCATGACTACGGGACTGTCCATCTCCCCGAGACACGGCACGTCCTCGCACAACCGAGAGAGCGTGTCACGAACACCGTTTGGCATGTCATCCCAGATCCAGCCGATCTCACCACTGATCGCGTAGCCGTCGGAAATGGCCTTGGCAGCGGTTTTAGGCTGATTCTTCTCGATCGTGCCCGTCTTCCGGTAGGCAACTCTATTGCCTGACTGAACTGGAGCCGTGCTCGGGATATGCAGACCGTGAGGAGGGTTCTCCTCCAACCAGGTCAATGCCTCATCGATATCGGGGGCCACCTGGCCGTCCGCTCCCGCAATGACCCCGGTATGCGAGGCACTCACGAATGCGGAGAACAACCGAGCCGGCGAAGGGAACGGATCGGGGCTGCCGTCCGCTGCATGCCCGTGGTAGACGCCGAGCGGAAAGTACGCGGTAATGCTGACGGGAGCCATCAGTCTTCCTGCGCATCGTCAGTCGCAGCGGCCAGAATCGCCGGGTTGCCCTCAACGACGAGGACCGAACCATCCCAGGTCAGGTTCGCCGCGTGAGTCGCATGGTCGATGGCAGCGCTCAGCAACTCCTGAGCCTGGTCGATGCTTAGTGGCTCGAAGCTCTCCTTCTGCCCGTATCGCTTGTCCAGGGTGACGACGGCGGGGCCGGTCTCCACCAGGTCGCAGTTGGCCCGTAGGAGGAGCTCGGCGTCGGAACGTGCCAGGCCGTTAAGAGCGAGTGCGGCCAGGAGCGCTCGACAGGCGACGTCACCTTCCGGCGTCGGAGAGTCGAAGCGCAGAGCACGAAGCGCGGCAAAGCTGAGCACATGGGAGCGAATGATCGCCTGGCAGGTGACACCACCGAGTGCTCCAGCGACGGCGGGATACCCCCAATTCCCAAGGTCGACGCCTTCCCGTTCTTACCGGAAGCACTCTTATATGTACTAGCAGACAGCTCGTGCTTCTGAGCCTCAGCGATCGCCTTGCGCTCCTTGTCCCCCAGATCGATCCGCATCCCCACAGGGTCAATGCGAGCTCCTCCGCGCTTGGACTGGTTGGCCTCCGCTCCCCCGTCCTGGTCCGCAAGGATGCCGATGATCTCGCCAACGAGGATGCTGCGGTAGCGTCCCTGATGGCTCTTGCGGCTGGCGTCCCAGCCGCCGAGCAGGAGCGTCATGGGGCTGCGCTCCAGCAACGGGCGCGCATGGCTCACCGTGGCATCACGGAGTTTTCGATACTCCTCAACCGAGGTCACCGGTTCTCCGTTGATGGTGCCGGCCCGGATCTGCCCGTCGAAGGCCCGGTGCGGCAGGTCGAGATCGCTGTAGACCTGGCCGTCCTCGAAGCGGAGCTCAATACGTGGAGTGCGGGTCAGTACGGGGTCCTCAACCGCGATGGCCGCTGACACGGCCGCCTCTAACCTGTTGTTCTGGGACTGCTTGGAGTCGACGAGGACGGCGGTGACGGCTTCCCCGTTCCAGAAGCGCCGCTCATAGGCGAACACGGACTTGCTGCCGGAGACGAACTTGGCCGGAGCGACTGAGGCATGAGGGCCAGCCGCAGGCTCCAAGGGGGTGACCGAGGTCAGGACGCTAGCTCCGCCCGGGCTGCAGGCATCAAGCAGGTGCTGAAGGGTAATCGTTGACATGTAGGGACTCCTCATTGAGGTAGGTCCGTCCGACCTACACCTACATCTCTACACCTGCCCTACGACACGAACGCCAGGACGATGTTGCAGTATGGCCTCAGTGTCCAGTGGCACTCAACGTGATCTGCCCACGACCTTTCAGACGAGGAGCACCGCATGCCAGCCACCTCGAACAAGATGATCGGCGACTTCAGCGGCAAGCCGGCGTCGGCCGCCATGTACGCGGCGATCGAGTCCTACGCACTCTCGCTCGGCTCCGTCACCAAGCACCTGACGGCCCAGGTGAGCTTCTCCGTCAATCGGAAGTTCCTGTGGGTCTGGGCCTATGAGAGGACGGGCGACGGCACCCTGTTCCTCAACGTGAGGCTCGATCGTCCCGTGGAGGATCCGCGCTTCCACCGCGTCGACCAGGTCAGTGCCAACAGGTGGAACCACCACGTCGTCGTCAAGACGATGGAGGCCGCGCAGAGCGACTGGCTCAGGGACCTCATTCGCGCCGGTTACGAGTTCGCCGCCCGTTGAGCGCCCCCCCACCGGCCACGCAACAGCGCCAGACAGCCGGCCATCCGCTCTGGGAGCCTGAGTTCCTGGTCATCGGGGACGTACTTGTTGATCGAGGACTGCGTTATCCCCCAAACGACTGGTGTCCGGCAGCAGTCGTGTGGGGGAAAAGTACGTCCTGGGCGGAGAACGCAGTTCCCGATCCAGCGCGCAGCCCCTCTCACACGCGGTCGACGAACTGGGCGGCGATCTCCCGAGGAACGGGGTCCCATTCTTGTACGTACCTGATGGCTCGCGCACTCCCGTCGCTTCTCCCGGAGTCGCGCAGGCGCCGCACCTCGTCGCGATCCAGCGGGCTCTCGGAGAGCATACGATCGATCGACAGGCTGTAGGTCTGCCGGAAGAACATGCGTTCCTGCTCGCTCTTCGTCATCGGACGCTCTCGACTGTCTGCTATCCGCCAGATCGCCAGCAGCATCGCGAACATAACCAAGAAGGCCAACCACGCATCGGACATCGCAGCTCCTTTCGTGAACGATGAGGCATGAGCACCATGAGCACACTGACACGGACTGCCACACCTTTGTCGAGTCGAGCCCAACGAACAGCGTGATGCCGCTGGTCGGGCACTGTTGGAACGTGCCTGGGCACTACCATCACATGCTCACCCGCCACGCTGAGAATGCGCTTGCACTCCCCCGACGGAAAACGAAGAACCCCAAGCATCAACACTGAGCGCGAAGGGCCGGGCGAAGCTGCCGGTGCCAGGGACGCACTCGTCAGGTATGACATCTCCTCCCTCAGCGCCGTCCATGCCGGGCGCCACGAGGTCCCCCTGGGCTCTCCCAGTTGCCTGGCGGCCACCGACCTGCGGTAGCCTGCCACGGCCGTTGCAACATCTACCCGCCTGTCTGAAGGAGATCCTCGTGCGCGTCCTGGCCGCCCTGTCCGGTGGAGTCGACTCCGCCGTGGCCGCGGCGCGCGCCGTCGACGCCGGCCATGAGGTCGTGGGCGTCCACATGGCCCTGACCCGCAACCGGGCCCAGACCCGTTCGGGCTCGCGCGGCTGCTGCTCCATCGAGGACTCCGCCGACGCCCGCTGGGCCGCCCAGATCCTGGGCATCCCCTTCTACGTGTGGGACCTGTCCGAGGAGTTCGAGGAGCGCGTCGTGTCCGACTTCCTCGACGAGTACCGCGCCGGGCGCACCCCCAACCCCTGTGTGCGCTGTAACGAGCGCGTCAAGTTCGACGCCCTCCTGGAGCGGGCCCTGGCCCTGGGCTTCGACGCCGTCGCCACCGGCCACTACGCGCGCCTGAGCGGCGGCGCCTCCTCCGGCCGCCCCGGTGACACTGAGGGGCTCACGCTGCGCCGCGCCGCCGACGCAGCTAAAGACCAGTCCTACGTCCTGGCGGTCTCCGGCCGCGACGGCTTGTCCCGCGCCCTCTTCCCACTCGGTGACGCCCCCCTCCAAGGCAGATGTACGCGCCGAAGCAGAGCGACGCGGCCTCCCGGTGGCCTCCAAGCCCGACTCCTACGACATCTGCTTCGTCGCCGACGGCGACACCCGCGGCTTCCTCACCCGCAGCCTCGGCGTTCACGAAGGCACCCTGGTCTCCCCCGACGGCGACGTCCTCGGCACCCACGACGGCTACTTCGGCTTCACAGTCGGCCAGCGCAAAGGCCTGGGCCTGACCCGCCCGGCCCCCGACGGACGGCCCCGCTACGTCATCGAGACCCGGCCCTCCACCAACGAAGTCGTCGTCGGCCCCGAAGAACTGCTCAGCCGCAAGAGCGTCGACGGCAACAACCTCATCCTCCTGGCCGACCCCTCCCCTCAACGACGGCGACCTCGGCTGGCAGGACGTGACCATCCAGGTGCGCGCCCACGGACGCCCCTCCCCGCTGACGTTGCCGTCGATGTCGAGACCGGAACGCTGCGGGCCAGTTGCACCACCTTTGCGAGGCCTGGCGGCCGGCCAATCCGTCGTCGTCTACGGCGGCGACTCCGGTGACCAGGTACTGGCTCAGGCAACCGTGGCCTGAGCTGCGCGTCGCAGGACGGGGGCGCTCAGCCGACGATCCCCTGCCTGCCAGCACGAAGGAAAGGCGCGGCCGCACGACTGGTGCGCCGCCCCGGCATCAGCAGAAGAACCGATGCCAGGCCGGCGCACCACGCCCCCGCCTCAGCGCAGGGAGGTGTGCTGCTCGATCGCGCGCACCGCCCACCAGGCCAGGACCACAGCCAGCACCGGCCCGACGACCACGGACCCGACACCGATCACCGACGGCTGGACGCCGGTTCGGAGCGCCTCAAGGAACTGCGGCCACATCATCTGGCTCGTGAAATCGCCGGTGGTGACATCCATGCTGAGCGGCACGAAGAGAACGGCAATCAGGGCGAGTACCTGATTGACCGCGTAGAGCAGGACGAGCCCGATCATGGGTGCCCCGAACCCGAGGTGGTTGAAACGGCCCTGCCCACCGATACTCATCACAGCACCGACCTCGATGACAAGCGAGAAGAGCCCGATGAGCACGATCAGGACGAACAAGGCCGTTTTGCCCGGTCCGGCCGTATCAATGGCCCAGAGCACCGGCTGGAGCACATCTTCGGTGGTGGACCCGATACTGTGGGCGAGAACGGCGCACCAGGCGATGAGACCACCCAGGCAGATCGCACCCTCGACCAGCACCACTACGCAGGCGTAAAGAGCCTTGGCCGCGAAGTGCACCCGTCCGCGAACCGGAACGGCCATGGTGAGGTAACCGCGCTGCCCGTACATGGACTGCCAGTAGTCGACGGCGACCTGAACCATGACGGCGACCGGTATCGCGATGATCACCGCCATGGACGCCAGCTGCATGAGGCCGGCCAGCGCCGGCACGTCGGCCAGCAGCCACCACAGGCCGAGGAACCCGAGCAGAACGAGGCAGCAGGCCCCTGTCACAGAGGCATTGCGCCCCACCTGGGTACGAGCCTCCTCGATGAAGAGCGTGCGAAGCATCAGCGGTACTCCTTCCGGAACAGGGCGTCCAGGCTCGTGGAATGGGTCTGACGCAGATCGTCGGCATCGCCGGCCAGGAGCAGGCGACCGTCCTTGAGGAAGACGACGGAGTCGACGATCGGCTCGACGTCGGCGATGAGGTGAGTGGAGATGAGCATGAGGGAATCCGATTCGAAGTCGCGCAGGACGCCGTCGAGGATGATCTCGCGGGCGGCCGGATCAACACCGGAGATGGGCTCGTCGAGCAGGTAGACCCGGGCGCGGCGACTCATCATCAGTGCAATGCGCTTCTCCCCATGCCCTTGCTCATCTCCTTGATGGAACGCTCAGCGGGCAGAGCGAAGAAGTCGACCAGCCGGCGGGCCTTGGCGGCGTCGAAATCGGCGAAGAGCCGGGAGAACTGGGCGATCGCCCGAGGCGGGGTGAGGCTGGTGGCCAGGAAGTCGGCGTCGGGCAGGAAGGACACCAGCGCCTTGGACAGCGGCCCGGGGGCATGCCCGGCGATGCGCACCTGACCCTCGTAGTCGGCCAGGACGCCGGCGAGAATCTTCAGCAGAGTGGTTTTGCCGCAACCGTTGGCGCCCATGAGGCCGACGATGCGTCCGGCGGGCAGCGACAGGCTCAGATCGCGCAGGGCAGGACGCCCGCGATAGGTCTTGGTCAGGTGGCGCACGGTCACCAGGGGCGGGGCGCCATCCAGGGACGGAATGGTATTGAAGCGTGCATCGGAGCCTTGCACATCCGACGGCGCCGCCGTCAGCGAACTGCTCATGAGGGCTCTCCTGATTCGTCAGTGGTGGAAGCCGGCCACCGTTCGGCAAGGGTCTCGCCCGCTTGAGCGAGATCCATACCGATAGCGGTGACAGCGGCGATGAAGGTGTCTGTGGCGCCGACGGCGAGCTCACGTCGGACGGCGTCGAGCACCGCGGCATCAGCGGTGACGAAGCGCCCGGCAGTGCGCTCGGTAACGGTCAGGCCGCTGCGATCGAGCTCGGCGAGGGCGCGTTGGACGGTGTTGGGGTTGACCCCGGCCTGCGTGGCGAGATCGCGCACGCTGGGGATCCGGGTTCCGGCGGGCCAGATGCCGGTGACGATCCGCATGCGGAAATCATCGACCAGCTGGATCCAGATCGGACGGGAGTCGTCGAGATCCATGGCTCTCCTAGTGCTCGGGGACGGGAAGTGCTCATGAGCGCAGCACAGGCGGTCTCAGCAGACCATCTGTATTACTGCACTAATACAGTGACACAAGGAGGGGTTGCCGTCAACCCGAACGGCCTCGAGCCCACACTCGGACTCGAGGCCGCAGCTCCTCATCGGGCAGAGCCAACCGCCTGCCAGTCGGCCGCTTCCGCCTCCGACAGCAGCGTCCCGTGAGCCAGTGTGACCACGGCATCCGGGGACAGCTCCAGTACGGCGTCGTCGGCGCTCAGAAGCTGGCCGTCCTCAGTGGGGCGGAAGGTCCAGGTCCGGGGCTCAAGGCCGCCAGCTTCCGGCTCACGGGTTCCCACACCCTCGTCCTGGCCACGAGCCATCCAGACCAGACGAGCCGCCAGGTGCCGGGCCAGGGGGTGGTCGGCGAACAGCTCCCGCCACAAGGGAGCCGGCCAGGACCGCCCTATGCACATGGCCTCATACAGACGCCGCCGCTGGACCTTGAGCACAGCGGCGACCTCCTTGCGCGCAAAGGTCAGGCGGCGCCTGGTCTGCGCCACGAGCTCGCCGTCCTCGCTCTTGCGGGCGGCGGGCAGGCTCTTGCGCGCGCGTCCGTCGGAGTCCGTCAGGGCGATGGTTAGCTCCGGGGTCAGTCGGCCCAGGAACTCGCGCTCGCCATAGGACAGGTGCAGCAGCCCATCAGACCCGAAACCGGCCGTGGGGATACTGCGATCGCCGAGCTCAGCCTCACTCCAACCTCGCTCAGCGGCCACAGCCCGCGTGAGCAGGTTGGCGAACCCGCACCGCCCAGCTCGAGTACGGGGCCTGGCTCACCCTCACCCCCAGTGGGGACGGCTTCACGGTCACCGGACTGGGGCACCGGAGAAGCTGCTCAGCCGCGCAGCCTGGCGAGCTCCTCGACGAGCTGGGGCACGACCTCGGTGACGTCGCCGACGACGCCGAAGTCGGCCATCTCGAAGATCGGAGCCTCGGAGTCGTCGCAGATGGCGACGACGGTGCCGGCCCCTGGATGCCGCTGGTGTGGTGGACGGCGCCGGAGACGCCCAGGCCGATGTACAGGCGCGGGGAGATGGTCTCACCGGTCTGACCGATCTGGGCGCTGCGCTCGATCCAGCCCTCGTCGCAGGCCACGCGGGTGGCCCCGACGGCGGCGTCGAGCGGCTGGGCCAGGGAGCGGACCAGGTCGAAGTCGCCGTCCACGCCGCGGCCGCCCACGACGACGGTGCGCGCCTCGCTCAGGGCGGGGCCGGAGGCCACGGAGGTGGCCTCGCGCGAGACGAGGTGCACGGCGGCGGCCTCGGCGCTGACGGGAACCTCGAGGGGCTCGGCCGTCAGGGGCGCGCCCTCGGCCGCAGCGACCTCGGCGATCCCGGGGCGCACGGCGATGATCGGTGCGGAGCCGCCCGAGGCGACGCCGGCGGTGGTGGACCAGGATCCGGACAGGACCAGCTTGGAGGCACGCAGCTCGGTGCCGGCGGCCTCCAGGGCGGTGACGTCGGAGACGCAGGCCGAGCCGAGCACAACGGCTGCCCGTCCGGCCAGCTCCTTGCCGCGGTAGTCGGAGACGACCAGGACCGCGGCGGGCTGGACGGCGCCGACGGCCGCCACGACGGCGTCGGCTGCGGTGGCGGGCAGGTGGGCGGCCTCGCCCAGGTCGGCGGACAGCAGGCGGGTGGCTCCGGCGCCGGCCAGGGCCGCTGAGGCGGCCTCACCCAGAGGCTGGAGGGCCAGGGCGACGACGTCGCCGCCGGTCAGCTCCCGGGCGGCGGTGAGCAGCTCCAGGCTGGGGCCGGTGGGGGCGGCCTCGGTGGTCTCGAGGTCGACGAAGACGAGCAGGGGGGCATCGAGCATGGGAATCAGCTTCTTTCGCGAGTGGTAGGAGGCGGACGGGCGGCGCGACGGTGTCCAGCGCCCCTGCCGGGACGTGGGCGGACGCTGCGGCCGGCCGTCAGACGAGCTTGTTCTCCACGAGCCAGGCGGCGAGCTCACGGCCCGCCTCCCCCGGCGTCGGTGCGGATGATGCCGGCCTCACGAGCGGGTCGGGCCTCGTCGTCGACGACGGCGACGGCCGGCTCGGCGATCTGGAGGCCGAGCTCGGAAACATCCCAGAAGTCGATGGGCTTCTTCTTCGCGGCGCGCATGGCGGCGAAGTTGGGGTAGCGGGGCTCGTTGGCCTGGTCGGTGACGCTGACGAGCGCGGGCAGCGGCGCACTGAGGACCTCGCGGACGGTGCCCACGGTGCGGGTGACGGTCACGGCGCCGCCATCGACCTCGAGGTGGTTGGCCAGCGTGACGGCCGGAAGGTGCAGGGCGGCGGCCAGGGCACCGGGCAGCATGGAGGTCATGGAGTCCAGGGAGGCCATCCCGGTGACAACCAAGTCGATCTCGCCGATGCGCTCGATCGCGGCGGCCAGGACCCGGGCGGTGGTGACGACGTCGGCGCCGGCCAGGTCGTCATCGGCCACGACGACCCCGGAGTCGGCCCCCATCTGCAGGGCGCGACGCACCCCGTCCTCAGCGTCTTCGGGTCCCATGGTCAGGGCGATGACCTCGCCGTCGGCCTCCTCGGCCAGACAGACAGCGGCCTCGACGGCATTCTCGTCGAGCTCGTTGAGGACGTCCTCCTCGCCGCGCACGAGCCGACCGTCCTCGATGCGACGCTCGGACTGGACGTCAGGAACGTGCTTGATGCAGACCACGATTCTCATGGGCTCAAGGTTGCCATAACAGCGGCATCTCGCCACTGAGCGCTCAGTCACCCTGACACGGCGTCAGGACAGGGATGAAGACGACGCGATGATGACGAGGCAGTCACGGCAGGTGGATTGAACGCGACGGGGCGCACTCCCACGAGGGAGACCTCACGTCCCTTCAAGTGGTAGCAACCAGCGGCCGCCAGGACAATGGGCCCATGTCTTCGATGCCAGAGCCCGCTCCAGCACCGCGCGCCGAGCTGCCAGCAGCTCCCGACCACGGCCTGGGCGTCGCTCTCAACGGAGACGGCGCGGACTTCGCTGTCCACGCCCCGCATGCCACTGCCGTGGACCTGTGCCTGCTGACCCTGGGTGCCGACGGCGCCGTGGTGGAGGAGACCCGGATCGGGATGCACGGGCCCTCGCGGGGCCTGTGGAGCGCGCACGTCCCCGGCGTTGGTGCCGGTCAGCGCTACGGCTACCGCGCCCACGGCCCCTGGAACCCGCACGAGGGCCTGCTCTACAACCCCCGCAAGCTGCTGCTGGACCCCTACGCCCGGGCCCTGGACAGCCACGTGGACCTGGGGCCGGCCGTCTACGCCCACGAGGTCACCGATGATCTGGTCCCTGCGGCCGAGCCGTGGAGGCCCTCACGCCTGGACTCGGCCGGCAGCACCGCCGTCGGCGTGGTCACCGGTGACACCTTCCCGGTGGTTCCGGGCCCCCGTGTGCCCCGCGAGCGCGCCGTCATCTACGAGGCCCATGTCAAGGGCCTGACCTACCAGCTGCCCGGGGTGCCCGAGGAGCTGCGCGGCACCTACGCGGGGCTGGCCCACTCGGTGACGGTTGAGCACCTCAAGGCCCTGGGGATCACCACGATCGAGCTGCTGCCGATCCACGCCTCGGTGAGCGAGCCCTTCCTGACCAAGCGGGGCCTGAGCAACTACTGGGGCTACTCCACCCTCAGCTACTTCGCGCCCGAGCCCTCCTACGCCACAGCCGCGGCGCGTGCGGCCGGCCCGCAGGCGGTCCTGGACGAGGTGCGCGGCATGGTCTCCATGCTCCACGAGGCCGGCCTGGAGGTCGTGCTCGACGTCGTCTACAACCACACCTGTGAGGGCGGTGTCGACGGCCCCTCCTTGAGCCTGCGCGGCCTGGACAACCTGGACTACTACCTGCACGCCCCCTACCTGCCGGCGCAGTACATGGATGTCACCGGCACCGGCAACACGGTGGACTTCCGGGCCACGGGTGCGATCCGGCTGGTTCTGGACTCGCTGCGCTACTGGGTCACTGAGGTCGGCGTCGACGGCTTCCGCTTCGACCTGGCCACCACCCTGGGGCGCCACGCCGCGGAGTTCTCACCGCGTCACCCGCTGCTCACGGCGATCGCCACGGATCCGGTCCTCAGCACCGTCAAGCTCATCAGCGAGCCCTGGGACGTGGGGCCAGGCGGCTGGCGCACCGGCCAGTTCCCCGAGCCCTTCCAGGACTGGAACGACCACTTCCGCGACACCACGCGCTCCTTCTGGCTGCATGACGCCTCGGAGATCTCCAAGGGCCGCCTGGGCTCGGACCTGCGAGACCTGGCCACGCGCCTGTCGGGCAGTGCGGACCTGTTCAGCCACGGGGAGTTCCCCGGCGGTCGCGGCCCGCTGGGCTCGGTCAACTTCGTGGCCGCGCACGACGGCTTCACCCTGCGCGACCTGGTGGTCTACGACCACAAGCACAATCTGGCCAACAAGGAGGACAACCGCGACGGCAACTCCAACAACCGTTCCTGGAACCACGGTTTCGAGGGGGACGTCGTCGAGGGCATCAACGGCGGGCCGATCGAGGTGCTGCGCCGCCGGTCGATGCGCAACCTGCTGGCCACCGTCCTGTTGAGCGCCGGGACCCCCATGCTGGTGGCCGGCGACGAGATGGGACGCACCCAGCAGGGCAACAACAACTGCTACTGCCAGGACTCCGTGCTCTCCTGGGTGGACTGGAACCTGGAGGTCTGGCAGCGAGATCTGGTCGCCACGACGCGCTTCCTCATCCACCTGCGCCACACCCACCCGGTGGCACGTCCCTCGCGCTTCGCCACCGGACAGGTCCTGGACGGTGACACGATCGCGGACCTGGCCTGGTATCGGGCGGATGCCGCACCGATGGACGGGGACTCCTGGCACGACCCGCACACTCGCGTGGTCCAGATGCTGCGCTCAGGACGCCTCTGGAACGACGACGACATGCTCGTGGTCATCAACGGCGCCCTGGATCAGGTCGACGTCGTCCTGCCCGAGGGGCGCGGGACCGACTGGCACCTGGCCTGGGACTCGACCTGGGCGGTCCCCCAGCCTCATACCGCGCCCTTCTCCCAGGCACGGCGCGTGAGCCGAAGCCCCCAGGACACTCCGGCCGACGTCATCATCGAGACCGACGACGCCGGCGAGGTCAAGGACGTCAAGACCGTGGCCAACGGCTCCGAGGGTCATGCCGCCGAGAGTCTCACGGACTGCCACCAGGACCGGCCGGGCGACACGACGATGCTGGAAGCGCTGTCCCTGCGGGTCTACTTCTCCGGCGAACCGCTGGAGACCCTGTCCCCGGGCGCCGAGGCGCACTGAGCCGGCACCACTGCGCGCGGGACGGGCCGCCGTCGGCCTGCCGCCGCAACCCACCCCCTAGGATGAGGGCATGACTCAGACCCCCACCGCGGCCGAGGAGGCCCTGGCCAACGCCACCAATGACGCCTCCCTGGCCCGATCCATCGCCCGCTCCGCCGAGATCGAGGCCGATATCGCCGTCAACCCCGGCCGCTACCGGATGTTCACCGGGGTCCGCCCCACCGGGAACATGCACCTGGGCCACTACTTCGGCACCATGCACTCCTGGAAGACGATCCAGGACGCGGGCGTGGAGACCTGGATCCTCGTGGCCGACTACCAGGTCATCACCGACCGCGACGGCGTGGGCCCCATTCGCGAACGGGTCCTGTCCCTGATTACCGACGCCCTGGCGGTGGGCGTGGACCCGCAGCGCTCGACGATCTTCGCCCACTCGGCGGTCCCGGCCCAGAACCAGCTGATGCTGCCCTTCCTGTCCCTGGTCACCGAGTCCGAGCTGCACCGCAACCCCACGGTGAAGTCGGAGCTGGAGGCCACCGACGGGCGGGCTATGAGCGGCCTGATGCTCACCTACCCGGTTCACCAGGCCACCGACATCCTCTTCTGCCAGGCCAACCTCGTGCCCGTCGGCAAGGACCAGCTCCCCCACCTGGAGCAGGCCCGGCTCATCGCCCAGCGCTTCGACAAGCGCTACGGGCGGGCGGTCAAGGACCACCCGGTCTTCCGCCGTCCCGAGGCGCTGCTCAGCCAGGCCCCGATGCTGCTGGGCCTGGACGGGGAGAAGATGAGCAAGTCGCGCCACAACACGATCGAGCTGCGCATGAGCGCCGATGAGACCGCCAAGGCCCTCAAGAAGGCCAAGACGGACTCCGAGCGCGTCATCACCTACGACCCGGCCAACCGGCCCGAGGTCTCCAACCTGTTGATGCTGGCCTCCCTGTGCGGGGCGGGCGCTCCCGAGGAGATCGCCGAGCGCATCGGCGACGGCGGCGCGGGCACGCTCAAGAAGGTCACCACGGAGGCCGTCAACGAGTTCTTCGCCCCCATCCGGGCCCGTCGCGCCGAGCTGGAGGCCAACGAGGACTACCTCCTGGAGGTCCTGGGGCAGGGCAACGCCCGGGCCAACGAGGTCGCCAACAGGACGCTCGACGACGTCCGCACCGCCATGCAGATGAACTACTGACGGCCTGTCGGCCGCTGAGCCGGCCCACCCATCCCCTCGATCGGCCCGGTTCGCGACGCGCGTACCGGGCCGATCCACGTCCTGCGAGACGGCATGTGACTCAGGTCGTTTCTCACCGTAGTCTTGCTCTTGTGACTCCGAACACGACGCCGAAGGCCGGCAAGAAGCAGTCCACCCGTCCCTCCAAGTCCTCTGCCGTTCCCACCGACGCATCCGCCCAGGGCACCGGGACGCAGACCGCGCCGGCGGTGCCGTCCGCGGCCTGCACGGCACCGCAGCCGGCCCCGTTCTCGCTGATCGGCCGAATCCCGGTCACCGAGGTCTTCCCCGTCGTCGAGGACGGGCGCTGGCCGGCCAAGGCCGTCGTCGGCGAGGTCATTCCGATCCGCGCCACCGTCTTCCGCGAGGGGCACGACCGCTACGGCGCCACCGCGGTCCTGGTGCGTCCTGACGGCAGCGACGGCCCGAGCGCCCGCATGCACGACATCGCCCCGGGGCTGGACCGCTATGAGGCCTCCGTGGCGCCCGACGCCCCCGGGGACTGGCGCTTCCGCGTCGAGGGCTGGTCGGACCCGTACGCCACCTGGAGCCACGACGCCGGCATCAAGGTGCCCGCCGGCATCGACGTCGAGCTCATGCTGGAGGAGGGCGCCCGGGTCCTGGACCGGGCGGCGGCCGTCGAGGGGCGCGACGAGGAGGGCGTCAAGGCCCTCAACGACGCCGTGTGGATCATGCGCGACCCCTCCAACCCCGTGGCCGACCGTCTGGCTGCGGGCCTGTCGGACTCGGTCCAGGCCGCCCTGGAGCGCCTGCCGCTGCGCGACCACGTCTCGCCCTCCGCCGAGTACCCCCTCCAGGTGGACCGCGAGCGCGCCCTGACCGGCTCCTGGTATGAGATCTTCCCGCGCTCGCTGGGCTCGGGGGCCGGTGAGGACGGCACCTGGCACTCGGGGACGCTGCGCAGCGCGACCGAGCGGCTGGACCGCATCGCGGCCATGGGCTTCGACGTCCTCTACCTCACGCCCATCTCCCCCATCGGCCTGACCAACCGCAAGGGCCGCAACAACACCCTGACGGCGCGTCCCGGCGACCCCGGCTCCCCTTACGGCATCGGCTCCCCCGACGGCGGCCACGACGCCATCCACCCCGATCTGGGCACCTTCGAGGACTTCGACGCCATGGTGGCGCGCTCGCGCGAGCTGGGCATGGAGGTGGCCCTGGACCTGGCGCTCCAGTGCTCCCCGGACCACCCGTGGGTGGCCGAGCACCCCGAGTGGTTCACGGTCCTGGCCGACGGCTCAATCGCCTACGCCGAGAACCCGCCCAAGAAGTACCAGGACATCTACCCCCTCAATTCGACAACGACCCCGAGGGCATCTACCAGGCGATCCTGGAGGTCGTGCGCACCTGGATCGAGCACGGCGTGACGATCTTCCGGGTGGACAACCCCCACACCAAGCCCCTGCCCTTCTGGCAGCGGCTCATCGCCGAGATCCACGCCGAGTCCCCCGAGGTGCTGTTCCTGGCGGAGGCCTTCACCCGCCCCGCCATGATGCGCACCCTGGGCATGATCGGCTTCCACCAGTCCTACACCTACTTCGCCTGGCGCAACACCAAGGACGAGCTCATCGAGTACATGATGGAGCTCAGCAAGGACACCGCCCACCTGCTGCGCCCGGCCTTCTGGCCCACGACGCACGACATCCTCACCCCCTTCATGACCAACGGGAAGGTGCCGGCCTTCAAGCTGCGCGCCGTCCTGGCGGCCACGCTCAGCCCGACCTGGGGCATCTACTCGGGCTACGAGCTGGCCGAGTCCACGCCGCGGCCGGGCTACGAGGAGCAGATCGACAACGAGAAGTACGAGTACAAGCCGCGTGACTTCGCCGCCGCTCGCCGCAACGGCATCGAGGACCTCCTCACGCGCCTCAATGCCGCACGGGCCGCTCACCCCTCGCTGCGCCAGCTGCGGGACATCTACTTCCACCCCACGAGCGACGACCAGATCATCGCCTTCTCCAAGCGGGTGGATGCCTTCCACAGCCCCACGGGCAGGGACGACGTCGTCCTGACGGTGGTCAACCTCGACCCGCACGGGGCGAGGGCCGGCGAGGTCTACCTCAACCTGGAGGCCCTGGGCCTGCCGGGTTGGGTGGACGCCTCGCGCCCGGTGGTGCGGGTGACCGACGCGCTCACCGGAGACTCCTACGAGTGGTCGGGGCAGAACTATGTGCGCCTCGACCCCTTCGCCGGGCAGGTCGCCCACGTCTTCTCCGTGGAGCCGCTGTGAGCACCGATCCGATGAGTGCTGCCCAGGTGCCCCCCGGCAGCGAGGCGCCGGCCGCGGCGCCGGGGGGAGCCTTCGGCCAGCCCGCGGCGGGCGTCCCCGTCGCGGCGCCCGTGGCGGCCCAGATGTCGGCAATCCCCACCCCCAGCGGCGGGATCCCCATGCCGCTGGCGGTGGCCCCGCCGATCCCCGGGGTGCCGGCCCTGCCGGCCCAGGCCCGCCCCGGTCTGAGCCCGGACCCCGAGTGGTTCCGCACGGCGGTCTTCTACGAGGCGCTGCTGCGCTCCTTCGCCGACTCCGACGGCGACGGCGTCGGGACCTGCGCGGGCTCATCTCCCGCCTGGACTACCTGGCGTGGCTGGGTGTGGACTGCGTGTGGATCCCGCCCTTCTACCCCTCGCCCGTGCGCGACGGCGGCTACGACATCTCCGACTACACGGCCATCGACCCGCGCTACGGGACGATGGAGGACTTCCGCGAGCTGGTCCACCAGGCCCATCAGCGCGGGATCCGCATCATCATCGACATGGTCGTCAACCACACCTCGGACGCCCACCCCTGGTTCCAGGCCTCCCGCTCGGACCCCGAGGGGCCTTACGGGGACTTCTACGTGTGGGCCGACGACGACTCCGGTTACGACGACGCCCGCATCATCTTCGTGGACACCGAGGAGTCCAACTGGGCCTACGACGTCGAGCGCGGCCAGTTCTACTGGCACCGCTTCTTCTCCCACCAGCCCGACCTCAACTACCACAACCCCGCGGTCATTGAGGCCATCCACGACGTCATCCGCTTCTGGGCGCGCACCGGGGTGGACGGCTTCCGCCTCGACGCCATCCCCTACCTGACCGAGTCGGAGGGCACCAACTGCGAGAACCTGGCCGGCACCCACGAGATCATCGCCGGGATCCGTCAGATGCTCGACCGGGAGTTCCCCGGGACCATCACGCTGGCCGAGGCCAACCAGTGGCCCGAGGACGTCGTGGAGTACTTCGGCACCGAGGAGGCGCCCGAGTGCACCATGTGCTTCCACTTCCCGGTCATGCCGCGCATCTTTTACGCACTGCGGCAGGGCTCGGCCGAGGCCATCCGCTGGGTGTTGGAGAAGACCCCCGACATCCCCGCCCACGGGCAGTGGGGGACCTTCCTGCGCAATCACGATGAGCTGACCCTGGAGATGGTCACCGACGCCGAGCGCGACCAGATGTACGCCTGGTACGCCCCCGAGGAGCGCATGCGCGCCAACATCGGGATCCGGCGCCGCTTGGCCCCACTCCTGGACGCCTCGCGCGCCGAGGTGGAGCTGGCCTACGCCCTGCTCCTGTCGCTGCCGGGCAGTCCCTGCCTCTACTACGGCGACGAGATCGGCATGGGTGAGAACATCTGGCTGGAGGACCGCGACGCCGTGCGCACCCCCATGCAGTGGGACGACTCCCCCAACATGGGCTTCTCCTCGGTGGTCGATCCCGGCGCCCTGACGCTTCCGCTCATCCAGGCCCCCGGCTACGCGCACCTGACGGTGGCCACCGAGATGGCCCGGCCCGACTCGCTGCTGCACTTCACCCGGCGGATCCTGCACCTGCGCCGCGCCCACCCCGTGCTGGGGCGCGGGAGCTTCCTCCTGCGCTCCACCAGCGACGACGCCGTCCTGGCGCACACGCGCTGCGACGAGGCGCCGGCGGAGGGGGCCGAGACCCTCCTGTGCGTCGCGAACCTGTCCTCCACCCCCCGATCGGTGACGATCGAGGTTCCCGAGCTGACGGGCAGGGGCACCACGGACCTGTTCGGCGGCTGCGCCTTCCCGCCCGTCGACGAGCGCGGCCGCCTCACCCTGACGCTGGGAGCGCGCGGATACTACTGGCTGTCCGTTGACCGGACCGAACCCGACGACGCCCCTGAGGGCGACCACGAGAACCACCCGACCGAGGAGGAAGTCTGATGCCCAACGAGCCGATCTCCGCCGCACCGCAGCCCGCCACCGTGTCGGCCCGGTCCTTACGCAGCGCCCAGGCGCCGTCGACCTGGCCCAGCAACGCCGAGATCCTGGCGGCACTGGGACCGTGGATGCTCCAGCGGCGCTGGTTCCCGCTCAAGGGGGACGCCGCGCCGCCCCTGGGCTCCCTGCGCGTGATCGCCTCCTGGGAGCCGGAGGAGGGGGTGCGTGACCTCGTCATCGCCGCCCTGCGGGGCAACCAGGCCGAGACCGGTCACCGCGACGGCATGGTGCTGCTGCACGTGCCGGTGGTCCTGGAGGCCGCCGAGGCACTCGACTCCTTCGCCACCCCCGGTGAGGCCCCCGGCAACCACGGCCTGCTGCTGACCACCACCTCCGACGGGGCGCCCACGCAGGTGGCGCTCGTCGACGGCGCCCACCACCCGGCCTTCTGGCGGGCCTGGGCCCTGAGCGCGCTGGAGGCGGGCACCGTCCTGGGCGAGGCCGGAGCCCTGGCCATCGCCCAGCGGGCGCCGAGGCTGCGGGTGACCACCGGGGAACAGTCCAACACCTCGGTCATCCTGCCGGCCCCCACCGACCCCACCGAGGCTCTTGGGGAGCAGGACGCCGCCACCGGTGACCTCATCGTCAAGCTCCTGCGGGTCCTGGAGCACGGGCGCAACCCCGACGTGGAGCTGTCGGTGGCCCTGGCCCGCAGCGGCTGGGACCGGGTGCGCACACCGGTGGCCTGGTCCACCCTGACCTGGACGCGCATGGGCGGCTGCGGCCAGCCCGCCCTGGAGGAGTCCACCGACTCGGCCGTCGCCTGCAGCTTCGTACCCCGCGCTGATGACGGCTTCGAGCTGTTCTGCTCGCTGGCCTCCACTGACGACGTCGACGGTCCGGTGCGGGCCCGGGCCCTGGACCTGGCCCAGGATCTGGGACGCACGACCGCGCAGATGCACCACCACCTGGCCGCCTCCCTGGGCACGAGCCGGCCGCCGGCACCGACCGAGCTCGCCGCCGCGCTGAGGAAGCGAGCCAGGTGGGCGCTGGAGGAGGTCCCCGAGCTCTCCGGCCACATCCGCGCCCTGGAGCTCAAGGTGGAGCAGACACTGGAGCGGCTCGAGGCGCTCCAGGCCCTGGAGCCGGCCACCCGCATCCACGGCGACTACCACCTGGGGCAGGTGCTTCACGAGATCGGCGGCCAGCAGCGCTGGTACGTCCTGGACTTCGAGGGCGAGCCCCCTGCGCCCCCTGGCCCAGCGCTCCGACCCCGACCTGCCGGCCCGGGACGTAGCCGGCATGCTGCGCTCCTTCGACTACGCCGCCGCCGTCGGCAAGGCACCCCACGCCGACTGGCTCCCCGCCGTGCGCTCCGCCTTCGAGGAGGGCTACCGCCTGGGACGCCAGGAGACCGGCTCTCTCGCCCCGTCGCCAGCGGCATCCGGCGACCAGGAGCAGGCCGAGGCCTCGTACCAGACGGTCCTGACCTGCCTGGAGCTCGACAAGGCCCTCTACGAGGCCGTCTACGAGGCCCGTAACCGTCCCGACTGGCTGGGTATCCCCCTGGCGGGGATCGAGTCGGTCCTGTCCAAGCACGCGGAGGGCTGAGCACACGACGATCCTCCATTCCCCTCATCCCCATCGGTCCGACGTCCAAAAGCACCCGTTAATCACCAACGCATGGAAGAGTTGCTGTATGAGCGCCAACACACCTGAGAAGGACCTCGCCCCTGTCCCTGTGGACCCCTGGATTCTGGCTGACGTCGCCTACGCGCGCTACCACGACCCGCACGAGGTCCTGGGCGCCCACGTCGGCGAGAACGGAGTCACCATCCGCACCGTCCGTCACCTGGCCGACGACGTCGTCGTCGTCACCAAGGACGGCACCCACCCGGCCACTCATGAGCAGGACGGCGTGTGGGTGGCGGTCCTGCCCGGCCAAGAGATCCCCGACTACCGCATCAAGGTCACCTACGGCGACGAGACCACCACCGTCGACGACCCCTACCGCTACATGCCGACCCTGGGTGAGATGGACACCTACCTCATCTCCGAGGGCCGCCACGAGGAGCTGTGGGAGGTCCTGGGCGCCCACGTCAAGCGCTACGACGGCCCCATGGGTGAGGTCGAGGGAACCGCCTTCGCCGTGTGGGCCCCCAACGCCCGCGCGGTGCGCGTCGTCGGCGACTTCAACTACTGGGACGGTACCGCCACCGCGATGCGCTCACTGGGCTCCTCCGGGGTGTGGGAGCTGTTCGTTCCCGGCGTCGGGGTCGGTGCGCGCTACAAGTTCGAGCTCTGCTTCGCCGACGGCTCCTGGCACCAGAAGGCCGACCCGATGGCCCGCGCCACCGAGGTCCCCCGGCCACGGCCTCGGTGGTCACCGACCAGTTCCACCAGTGGGAGGACCAGGAGTGGATGGCCAAGCGCGCCACCACCGACCCCCACAGCGGGCCGATGAGCATCTACGAGGTCCACATCGGCTCGTGGCGCCAGGGGCTGGGCTTCCGCGGCCTGGCCGAGGAGCTGGTCCCCTACGTCAAGGGAGGCCGGATTCACCCACGTGGAGTTCCTGCCGGTGGCCGAGCACCCCTTCGGCGGCTCCTGGGGCTACCAGGTCACCAGCTACTACGCACCCACCTCGCGCTTCGGCACCCCGGACGACTTCCGCTACCTGGTGGACCAGCTCCACCAGGCCGGCATCGGCGTCATCCTGGACTGGGTGCCGGCCCACTTCCCCAGGACGAGTGGGCCCTGGCCCGCTTCGACGGCACCCCCTGTACGAGGACCCCGACCCGCAGCGCGGCGAGCACCCCGACTGGGGCACCTACGTGTTCAACTTCGGACGCAACGAGGTGCGCAACTTCCTGGTCGCCAACGCCCTGTACTGGCTCCAGGAGTTCCACGCCGACGGTCTGCGCGTCGACGCCGTGGCCTCCATGCTCTACCTGGACTACTCGCGCCAGGACGGCCAGTGGCATCCCCAACCAGTTCGGCGGCCGCGAGAACCTGGAGGCCATCAGCTTCCTGCAGGAGGCCACCGCCACCGCCTACCGCAAGAACCCCGGCATCATCATGGCCGCCGAGGAGTCCACGGCGTGGCCGGGCGTCACCGCCCCCACCGAGTACGGCGGCCTGGGCTTCGGACTGAAGTGGAACATGGGGTGGATGAACGACACCCTGCGCTACCTGGCCGAGGACCCGGTCAACCGCCGCTACCACCACGGTGAGCTGACCTTCTCCTCGTCTACGCCTTCTCCGAGCAGTTCATCCTGCCGCTGAGCCACGATGAGGTCGTCCACGGCAAGGGCTCCCTGCTGTCCAAGATGCCCGGCGACCCCTGGCAGGAGCTGGCGGGCCTGCGCGCCCTGTACGCCTACCAGTGGTCCCACCCCGGCAAGCAGCTGCTGTTCATGGGCCAGGAGTTCGGTCAGGGAACCGAGTGGAACGCCGATACCTCCCTGGACTGGTGGATCCTGGACGATCCCGGCCACCAGGGGCTGCTCGCCCTGGTCAGCGACCTCAACCGCCTCTACCTCGACTCGCCGGCCCTGTGGTCGGAGGACTTCTCCCACCGAGGATTCGAGTGGATCGAGGCCGGCGACGGCGACCACAACGTCCTGTCCTACCTGCGTAAGGGGACCGACGCCGACGGGCGGGCCGACCTGATGGTCTGCATCATCAACTTCGCCGGCACCCCGCATGAGGGCTACCGGGTGGGCCTGCCCTTCGCCGGGGACTGGGAGGAGGTCCTCAACACCGACTCCGAGGACTACGGCGGCTCCGGTGTGGGCAACCTGGGCCGGGTCGAGGCCGAGGACCTGCCCTGGAACGGGCGCCCGGCCTCGGTGCGCCTGCGGGTCCCCCCGATGGGAGCGGTCTTCCTGCGTCCGGCTCAGGACTGACCCGGGCTGACACCACGCGCCGCGGTGGGGTGAGGGGGCATGGACCTCTCAGCCCACCGCGGCCTGTTGCTCGCCATGTCATCAGAACTGTGAACTCGGCCCACCACTATCGCCTATGAGCGGGTAGTCTGAGCCCTGTCTCGCACAGGCGCGCGGCCTCCGGTGCCATGCCCCTTTGCGCGCTCCGGTCGGCCCGGCCCCGTCGATGTACGATGTTTCAGTCCGCTGCAAAACTCTTGCAGTCGGCGACCACGATGCCTGACAAGGGAAGAAGAATGACACAGAATCTGGTCACGAGCGCCCCCGCGCAGGTGCGCGCCGTATCCGGTCGCCCCGAGACCGCAGCCACCCTCATGGAGGTCTGGCAGGGCCTGTCCGCCGCCGTCGTCGACACCATCGCGGACGACTGGTACGCCACCGAGCAGAAGTACAGCGCCGGGCGCCAGGAGCACTACTTCTCCGCCGAGTTCCTCATGGGTCGCGCCCTGCTCAACAACCTCTCCAACCTGGGGATGATCGATGAGGCGCGCGAGGCCGTCGGCTCCTTCGGCGTCAACCTCTCCGACGTCCTGGAGCAGGAGCCCGACGCCGCCCTGGGCAACGGTGGTCTGGGCCGCCTGGCCGCCTGCTTCCTCGACTCCTGCGCCACCCTCGACCTGCCGGTCAACGGCTTCGGCATCCTCTACCGCTACGGGCTGTTCAAGCAGCTCTTCGAGGACGGCTTCCAGACCGAGCACCCCGACCCCTGGATGGAGGAGGGCTACCCCTTCGTCATCCGCCACGAGGAGGCCCAGCGCCTGGTCCGCTACCAGGACATGACCGTGCGCGCCATCCCCTACGACATGCCCATCACCGGCTACGGCACCAAGAACGTGGGGACCCTGCGCCTGTGGAAGGCCGAGCCACTCGAGGAGTTCGACTACGACGCCTTCAACTCCCAGCGCTTCACCGAGGCGATCGTCGAGCGCGAGCGCACCTCGGACATCTCCCGTGTCCTCTACCCCAACGACACCACCTACGAGGGCAAGGTCCTGCGGGTGCGCCAGCAGTACTTCTTCTGCTCGGCCTCCCTGCAGCAGATCGTTGAGAACTACGTCAGCCACCACGGTGAGGACCTGACCGGCTTCGCCGACTACAACGCCATCCAGCTCAACGACACCCACCCGGTGCTCGCCATCCCCGAGCTGATGCGCATCCTCCTGGACGAGCACCACCTGGGCTGGGAGGAGGCCTGGGAGGTGGTCACCAAGACCTTCGCCTACACCAACCACACGGTGCTGGCCGAGGCCCTGGAGACCTGGGAGATCTCCATCTTCGACCGCCTCTTCCCGCGCATCACCGAGATTGTTCGCGAGATCGACCGCCGCTTCCGCATGGAGATGGCCGAGCGCGGCCTGGAGCAGGGCACCATCGACTACATGGCCCCCATTTCCGGGGACAAGGTGCGCATGGCCTGGATCGCCTGCTACGCCTCCTACTCCATCAACGGCGTCGCCGCGCTGCACACCGAGATCATCAAGCGCGAGACCCTGGGCGAGTGGCACGCCATCTGGCCCGAGCGCTTCAACAACAAGACCAACGGCGTCACCCCGCGCCGCTGGCTGCGCCAGTGCAACCCGCGCCTGTCGGCGCTCCTGGACGAGGTCACCGGCTCGGACACCTGGGTCAAAGGACCTCTCCGTTCTGGCCGAGCACACCGACTCCGTGGACGAGTCCGTCTACGACCGCCTCGCGGAGATCAAGCACGCCAACAAGGTGGACTTCGCCGCCTGGATCGCCCAGCGCGAGGGGATCGAGATCGACCCGGAGGCCATCTTCGACGTCCAGATCAAGCGCCTCCACGAGTACAAGCGCCAGCTGCTCAACGCCATCTACATCCTGGACCTCTACTTCCGCATGAAGCAGGACCCGAGCCTGCAGGTCCCCAAGCGGGTCTTCATCTTCGGGGCCAAGGCCGCTCCCGGGTACATCCGGGCCAAGGCCATCATCAAGCTCATCAACGCCATCGCCGACCTGGTCAACAACGACCCCGTGGTCTCCCAGACCATCAAGGTCGTCTTCGTCCACAACTACAACGTCTCCCCGGCCGAGCACATCATCCCGGCCGCCGACGTCTCCGAGCAGATCTCGATGGCCGGCAAGGAGGCCTCGGGGACCTCCAACATGAAGTTCATGATGAACGGCGCCCTGACCCTGGGCACCCTCGACGGCGCCAACGTGGAGATCCTGGAGGCGGTCGGTGACGACAACGCCTACATCTTCGGCGCCACCGAGGACGAGCTGCCCGCCCTGCGTGAGAGCTACGACCCCGTGTGGCACTACGAGAACGTCCCCGGTCTCAAGCGCGTCCTGGACGCCTTCACCGACGGCACCCTGGACGACAACGGCTCGGGCTGGTTCGCCGACCTGCGCCGCAGCCTGCTGGAGGCCTCCTACGAGCCGGCCGACGTCTACTACGTCCTGGGCGACTTCGCCTCCTACCGCGAGACCAAGGACGCCATGGCGGCCGACTACGCCGACACCCGCGCCTGGCAGCGCAAGGCCTGGGTGAACATCACCCGCTCGGGCCGCTTTCTCCTCCGACCGCACCATCAGCGACTACGCCCGCGAGGTCTGGAAGATCGACCCCGAGCCCATCGCCTGATCGTCACGGCATGAGCAAGCGCCCCTCACCACAACCGGTGAGGGGCGCTTGTGCATGCACTGGGTGAGCCGAGAACGCCCGGCAGGGCTGTTCGTCGTGGCTCAGTAGAGCATGGTGGCCAGGCGGCGGCGGGCCTGGGCGACCTCCGGGGAGGTGGAGCCGATGACCTCGAAGAGCTCGAGCAGCCGCAGCCGGGCCTCCTCCCGCTCCTCCCCCGCGTGGGTGCGTACAGCCTCCAGGGCGCGTCCGAGGGCCGCGTTGACATCCCCCAGGGCCAGAGCGGCGTCAGCACCGGCCAGGGCCGCGGCCAGATCCGTGGGCGCGGCGTCGGCGGCCGTGAGGAGCTCGTGGGGGTCCTGGCCGTCCAGCCGGGCCATGAGGCGCACCTGGTTGCGGGCCACCTTGAGGTCGTCGTCGCCCGGGTTCTGGGCGATGGCGTGGGTGTAGACCTCCTCAGCGGCGGCGAAGTCGCCGGCCTCGATGGCCTCGCGGGCGGCCCGCTCGACCTCGGTCTCCTCGGGCTCGGCCTCAGCAGTGCCGGCACCGGCTGCGCCGTCGACGGCGATGGTGCCGTTGACACCGTTGGCGGCGGCCACCTCCAGCAGCTGGTCGATGACGGAGTGCAGCTGCTCCTGGGGCACCGCCCCCTGGAACATCGGCACCGGCTGGCCCGCGATGAGGGCCACCACAGTGGGGACGGCCTGAGCCTGGAGGGCCTGAGCGACCTCCGGGGCCGTATCCACGTTGACGCGCGCCACCTGGAAGCGGCCGGCGTACTGATCGGCGAGTTGCTCCAGGACGGTGGCGAGGTCGGCGCTGGCCTGGCTGCGCGGGCTGTGCAGGACGACGATGACAGGGACCTGGGTGGAGACCTCGGCGACGTCGCGCAGGTTGGAGGCGTCGACGTCAACGACGAGCGGCACCGGCAGACCGGAACCGGCAGCTCCGGTGGGGCGGTCCCCGGTAGTGGGGCTCGCCCCGCTGGTAGAGCCGGTCGGCTTGGTGGCGGGGGCGAGACTGGATAGGTCGACGGCGCCGAACATGCTCATGGCAGCTCTGCCTTCCTCGGGCCGCAGCCCGTTTGCTTCGTTGGTCTGGGTCTTCAGTGTCCTGGCACGCCGGCGCGGTTGGCGGGCCTCACGCTGCTCACAGGCCCTGGGCGCGCCGGCGGCCCGGCTCCGAGCGGTCACGGAGCCGGGCCGGGGGACAGTGACGTTCAGGACGGCTTGGCCGAGGCCGATGCCGTGGGGGCCGGCGTCTTGGAGTCGTCCCGGTCCACCTTCATCAGCGCCGTCTCGGCTCCCAGAACGGTCACCTTCCCGCCGCTTCCCTCCTTGGGGATGGAGAAGGCGACCATGGAGTCGTAGGGTGGCGGTCACGGTGCCGACGATCTTCTGGTTGCCACCCATGTGGGCGGCAATGTCACCCTGCAGGGTGAGGTCGGAGCCGTCAACGGTGCGCTTGTAGACCACCGTGTAGGTCAGGGTGGTGAAGACCAGCGCCCCGCCGTCCCCTCCTCCAGCTGGAGGCCCTGGAACCCGTCCTGACCGGGGACCGCCGTGACGGTGACCTCACCCAAGTTGCTCAGGTCGGTCTTTCGGGCGTCCTGGACCTTCTGACGCAGGTTGTCGTCAGGGAATGCCTTGCCGTTCTCGCCGTCAGGGATGGTTGAGCGCATCGACGTAGGCGTCGAGAGCCGCCTTGGGGGTGACGACCAGCCCGGTGGAATCGGCCGTCACCTGCTTGGCGTGCTGGGCCGACTGCTTGGTCAGCACGGGAATGCTCGCCTGCGCGGCGAACCCCTGCACCCAGGCCCACACCTTGAACTGGTCCCGGGCCGAGCCCTGCTCCAGGGAGATGATCGAGACGCTCTTGTCGCTCTCCGAGGCGACGGCTGCGTTACGGGGGAAGCCGACGGTCTGCCCCACTCCCCCGCCCTGGATCTTGGTGTTCATGGTGTGGATGACGGAGCCGTTTCCGCTGGCGGAGGCGGTGGCGTACTCGGCGGCACGGATCCGCGCTGCCGGACCGGACATGACCTCTTTGAGCTTGTCCGCGTTCTTCTCCTTGTCCGCCGCTGCCAGACCGGTCTGGACGCGCTGGAGAATCTCTTCGAGCTGCTTGTCGTTGAGGACGGGTTCGGCGATCGGCGTACCGGAGGCCACGGTCTCAGCGGTCTTGGGCTGAGACCGCGAGCAGGCGGCCAGGCTCAGGGCGATGGCGGAGGCACTGCCTGCGCTCAGAAAGGCTCGACGGGTGGACATCATGCGCGCTCCTGGTTGTCGGGGTCCGCGGTGGGGTCTGGCTCACTGAGGGGCTCGGCGTCAACGGCCTGGATGACGGCGGGGTCGGCCTGGGGAGGCAGCTCGACGCCGTCGGAGTAGGAGGGCCAGGACACGGTGGTCGACGTCGCAGAGGAGTCCCCGAAACCGCTCGGGGAGAAGGTGGGCCCGTGCGCCGGCTCGACCTCCTGCTCACTCCAGCTCAGCGACGCGTCACTCACCTCCGGCTGGGCGAATCCGGTCGGCATCTGGAGACCGGGTTCCTGCGACGGTACCAAGGGTGCCGCGTCCTGGAACTCGGCGGTGTCAGCCTCGAGGGGCTGCGCGTCGCTGCCACCCGCCACGTGGCTGGTGTGGTGCTCCGGAGGCGCGAAGCGGGAGTGGTCCGGGGCACCGGTGGACTGCTCGGCGACCTGGTCCATGCCCGCAGCCATGTGACCGCCACCGACACCAATACCGGCGGCGTCGCTGAGAGCCGCGGGGTTGAAGGAGGCCGACGAGTCGGAGACCTGAGCAGCATCCGAGGTGATGGCCAGCGCCTCACCGTCAAGGAGGTCTTCCGGCTCCCGGGCGGCCCGGTACTGCTGGGTGGCGGCCTCATCAAGTCCGGGGACGACCGACGCGCCTCGGGCGACGCCGGCAACCGTATGCTCGCCCTGCCCACCGTGGCCCTCACCGTAGGCGGCGTCGGCTCCATCACCGAACCCACTGCCGGAGCCGGCACTGAGCCCAACGGCGGGGCCGTAGTCGTAGCCGCCGGTGGGGAGGGTCTCAGGTGCCTGGGAGGCGGAGGACGTCTCGACGCCGTCGAGGTAGATGCGCCCAGTGCGCGGGTCGGTCCAGGGCTCACCCGAGGCCTCGGCGCGCTCCTTGTCCCGCAGCTCTCGGCGGGAGAGCCGTCGGTCGGGATCATCCACCTGGGGGATGCCCTCGGTGGAAACGGAGTCGGCATTGGCGATGCGGGCCGCCCGCTCGGCCGAACGGGTGCGCCGATCGACATTGGCGCGGCGCAGCTGGAGGTCGATGAAGAACAGGAAGGCCCCCACCAGGACGAAGAGGCTGCCCAGAACCAGTCCCCCGTAGAAGTACCAGGGCGTCTCCACCTGGCGCTTCCAGCTGATGGTCAGGCCCGGGAGCCGAGGCCTTGCCGTCGGTCATGGCCATGACGACGATCTGCTCATCGAGGTTCTTGTGCGGGCAGCATGGCGCGGTCGGCATCCTTGCCGGTGTTGAAGGTGACAGACGAGCCGCCCGTCTTCTCCCCAACCAGATGTCGGAGCCCGAGGCGGTCACGCCCGTGGCCTTGCGCGCCGAGCACTGAGAGCCGCCGGCCTGCGCGGAGGCGGAGGGCTGAGCGGAGGGCGCCGCGGAAGGAGCAGGGAGCGGCGTTGGCCGGCGGGCAGTACTGGGTCTCATCCCTGGAGGCCAGGGCTTCCGGCGTCGGCGTCGATGCTGGTGATCACCGTGTAGGGCAGCGCCTTGTCGGCATCAGGGGCTCATCCAGGCGTCGAGGTCGGCCGCCCTGGCCACGAAGAGGTGGACGTCCTTGCCGTCGGAGGAGCTCGCCGTCACGGTGACGTCGGACTCCGCACCGCTGAGAACCCCGGGGGCTGTGATGACGTAGGGGCTGAGAAGGACCGGAGGCCAGCTTCGCCTCGACCTTGGAGCCGGGTTTCCAGATGGTGGCCGAGCAAACGGCCAGGGCGACGAGGACCAGCCCGAGGACGGTCACCACCACGCTCAAGATACGTCGACTCACGACGCGGATCTCCTATGCTCGCGGACACGGTTGGACGACGGCCGGCTACGCGGAGCCGGGTGTCGCTGCGAGCGCTCACCGTGCGCCCGCCTGGGGACCAGAATCGCATGACGGACCCTGCGACCGCACCGACCTCGGCGGAAGATCACAACGAGACACGCGCTGAGCGAAGCGATATCTCCCGGAATCCCGCCAGCAGAAAGGGTCTCGCCGCCCCTCCGAGCAGCGCGGTGATCTCGATGCGGACACGGAGGAAGACGCGGAGAAACGCGCGCAGGAGATCGGACGCACCTGAACCATCCACCAGCGCAACCATCCGACCCCCTCCCACCCGGTCGAGAACCGAACCGCACACCACCAACCTGTGCGCATGGTCACACTTTTGTGGTGACCGTCCTCATCACACCCAATCGTTAGGCTTGCCCTGGTGGTGAGCGTCCCCAGCTCGCCAGGAGGAGGAACCCGACGTGGCTGAGGAATACAGCGAGTTTGCCATCACGATGCGCGGTTACGACCGCGCTCAGGTCGACCGGAAGCTGGAGCAGCTCTCGCGCCAGCTGGCCGACGCGCGTCGCGAGGTGGCCAGCCTCGACCAGCGCGCCATGACGTTGGCCGGCGAGCTGGCCGACGCCCAGCGCAGGCTGCGGGAATCCGACAAGCCGACCTACGCCGGCCTGGGCTCCAGGATCGAGCAGCTGCTGCGCAGCGCCGAGGAGCAGAGCGCCTCCGTCCTGTCCAAGGCCAATGCCGAGGCCGACGCCCTGCTGACCCGGACCCGGACCAACGCCAAGAACCTCTCCGAGCGCAGCGCCTCGGAGGCGGCGACCCTGCTCGCCGACGCCCGCCGAGAGGCCAGCGAGCTGCGCTCCCGCTCCCAGGGGGGAGGCCTCGACTGCCCTGGCCAACGCCGAGGCCCGCGCCCAGGAGCTGGTCTCCTCCGCCTCTCGCAAGGCCGCCCAGATCTCCGCCGAGTCCGAGGCAGCCGTCACCGAGATGCGCGCCAGCGCCGAACGTGAGGCCGCACTGGTCCTGTCCCAGGCGCGCAAGCAGGCCGCCGAGATCGCCATCACCTCCGAGCGCGACGCCACCGCCAACCGGGAGGCCGCCGCGGCCGAGGCCGACGAGCTGCACAAGACCTCCACGGCGAAGGCCGAGGAAATCCTCTCCGCCGCCAAGCAGGAGGCCGAGCTGACCGTCGGCAAGGCCAAGCGCGAGGCCGAGGAAATCCTCACCTCGGCGCGCAACGAGTCTGAGACGCTGCGCCGCTCGGCCACCGACGAGGCGGCCGCGGCCCGCTCCCGAGGCCACCGAGCTGCGCCAGCAGGCGACCCTGGAGATCGCCGCGGCGCACGAGCAGGCCGCCCAGGAGGACTCCGACGCCCACGAGGCCACGCGCGAGCGCATCCGGGAGATGCAGGAGCAGGCCCAGGTCCAGGCCCAGGAGGCCGAGGAGCGCCTGCAGGAGGCGCTGTCCCGGGCCGAGGAGGTCCGCGCCCGCACCGACGCCGAGGCCCGCAAGCGCCAGGAGGAGGCCGTCACCCAGGCCGAGGAGACTCTGGCGCAGGCCCGTCTCGAGGCCGAGCAGATCATCAGCGACGCCCGCGCCGACGCCGACGTCACCGCCCAGGTAGCCGCCCGCCAGCTCCAGGAGCTCGAGCGCCAGCGCGACTCGGTCGCCGCCTACCTCACCGAGATGCGCGGTGTCCTGGGAGGTGCACTGCCCCAGGCCCCCTCCTTCAGCGACCACGTCGCAGCCCTGCCTCAGGAACCGAGTCCGGCTCCGTCTGCGGAGCAGTCCTCCGCGCAGTCGGCAGAACCTGCGGCGTCCAGCAGTGCCAGCAGCGCGCGCTCGGCAGGCTCGAGCGGCGCCGCCTCCGCGCCGTCGGCCACCTCGGCGGCTCCCGCACCGGCCGCAAACAAGGCCGCTGCTGCCTCCTCCGCAGGCGGCCAGCAGACGGGAGCGCAGTCGTCGCCCGAAGAACGCTCAGAAGGGCGGCCCCGGCCGTATCGAGCACGTCCCGGCCCCCGGCAAGAGCTCGAACGGCTCCGGTAACTCCACCAACCGCAACCCCCGCCAGGGCAAAGGACGTCGCTGAGACACCGACGTGACTGCCGACGACGCCGCCCGGTTCGAGACCGAGTCGACCAGCACCCGTGGTTCTGGTGACCGCGACTGGGCGGCGTCGCGTCGTCGTGCGGCCACACAGCGGGCCCGCATGCTTCAGGAGCGCCAGGAGGCCGAGCACGCCCGGGCCGCCCGCATCGTGGGGCTCTTCCTCGAGGTCGCCCGCAAGGAGGGCCTCCAGGACGTTCCTCTGCGGGTGCGCGGCTACGCGGGCGGCAGCGCCCGCACCCCGCTGCGCGGCTGGTACCTGAGGGCCGATGAGACGGTCGGCATCGACACGCAGGGGCGCTACTACGTCCTGTCGATGCCGCTGAGCCTGGCGCAGCGCCTGCGCGGGGTCAGGCCCGAGAGCCAGCCAGTGCCGATGACCATCGGTGAGGGCGGACGCGACGGCGATATCGTGCCGCTGCGCTTCGCGCTGGACCGCCTGCTGCCGGGCTGGGAGGAGAGCTCCCCCGAGCCGCTCGTATGACTTGACTCTCAGCCCTGCTGCTTCGCTCCGGCGTCGGGCTTTACCAGAGACGACGCTCCCAGCATGAGGTGTGCCAGTGACGGCGCTCCTCAAGGCCCCGGTCCGCTCCGAAGAGGGACTCGTTGCTCCAGGCCACCACGTGCGCGGTGCCGGCCGGGATGACGCGGTGGCAGCCGGGACAGGTGTAGGGCTTGTCCCCGCCACGCAGGTGGCGCACGGTGAAGTCGGCGCCGCCGGGACCGGTCTGGGTGCGCGGCACGGAGGCGAGACGGTCCATGCTCAAGGGGATGTGCCCCTGCCCGTAGGGGCGCTTGGATCTGCGACGTGCCATGCCCCGATCACACCACATCCGGCTGCCGTCCCCAAGCCGAAGGCGGCAGCCGGATGCGAGAGCAGGCCGAGAGCAAACGAGGCGTAGGACGCGGGCGAGCGGCCCGGGCCCGTCTCAACCCTTGACGGAGCCGGCCATGAGGCCGCCGACGAAGTACTTGCCCAGCAGGATGTAGACCGCCAGGGTCGGCACCGAGGCGATGAGCGCACCGGACATGGAGGCCCCGTAGTCGGCCAGGATCGAGCCGTGGGCCAGGTTGTTCAGCGCCAGCGTCACCGGCCCGGACTGCGCCCCGCCGCCGAAGAACAGGGCGAACAGGAAGTCGTTCCAGGCGGAGGTGAACTGCCAGATGAGGACGACGACGAAGCTGGGCACCGAGATCGGCAGGACCACCGAGACGTAGGTGCGCAGCATGCCGGCCCCATCGACCCTGGCGGCCTCGACGAGCTCGTTGGGAATCGTCTCGTAGTAGTTGCGGAAGATGAGCGTCGTGATCGGGATGCCGTAGACGACGTGCATGAGGATCAGCGTGTGGATCCCGAAGCCCAGGTCGGCACTGGTCACCAGGCGCATGAGCGGGATCATGACCGCCTGGTAGGGGATGAACATGCCGAACAGGATGAGGGTGAAGACCACGTTGGCCCCGGGGAAGCGCCACTTGGACAGGACGAAGCCATTGGCGCTGCCCAGCATCGCGGAGATGATCGAGGAGGGGATGACCAGCGCCAGGGAGCGCAGCAAGCCGCCACTGAGCTGGTTCCAGGCGTTGGACCAGTTCTTGGTGACCCAGACCTCGGGCAGGTACCAGGTCCGCGAGGGGTCGGCGTCGGCGGATCCCTTGAAGGAGGTGACCAGCAGGACGTAGACCGGAATGAGGACGAGGACCACCGAGGCCAGCAGCAGGATGAAGCGGACGGTCTGGCCCCAGCCGGGGCGGCGCGGGCTGCGCATCGTGAGTGCCTGTGTCATCGCCGCTCACCTCCTGCCCTTGGCGTCGTGGATGAGGTAGGGGATGACGGCGACGGCGACCAGGACCAGCAGGATCGTGCCGACGGCGGCGGCGTTGGAGTAGTCGTTGTCGGTCATGAAGTTGAACATGTCGATGGCCGGGACCTTGGTGGAGTAGGTGCGCTGGTCCGTGATCGACATGATGAGGTCGAAGGACTTCAGGGACATGTGCCCGATGATGATGACGGCGCTCAGGGCGATCGGGGTCAGCTGGGGGAAGATGATCGACTTGTAGAGCTGCCACTCGCTGGCGCCGTCGACCCGGGCGGCCTCACGCAGGTCGTCGGGAATGCCGCGGAAGCCGGCCAGGAAGAGCGCCATGACGTATCCGGCCAGCTGCCACACGGCCGGCAGCGCGATGGCCAGGATCCCCAGGTGGTGTTCTGGGTCCACGAGTTCTCCAGGAACCGCAGGCCGGTCATCTCGAACAGGCGGTTGAGCCCCGAGGCGCTCTCGCCCTGCGCGGAGTTCAGCAGCCACCGCCACACCACGCCCGAGGCCACGAAGGACACGGCCATGGGGAACAGGAAGATGGAGCGGAAGATCCCCTCCCCCTTGATGGGGCGGTCCAGGAGCCAGGCCCACAGGAAGCCGACCACGAGGGTGCCGGCCAGGAAGGTGACGGTGAACAGGATGAGGTTGATGAAGGAGTGGCGGAAGTCCGGGTTGCCGAACAGGGCCGTGAAGTTGCTCAGCCCGACGACGGTGGTCCCCCTGCGTCCGGAGACCTGGCCGGCGGTGTGCATGTCCAGCAGGGAGGTGTTGATGTTGATACCGATCATCCCGTAGACGAAGACGCCGACGAGAATGATCGAGGGCGAGATGAGCAGGAGGCCCGGGCCCCACTGCCTCCAGTTCGCCCGACGGCGCCGCGCGGGGGCGCTCTTGGTGCTCACAAGGTTCTCCTGATGCGTAGGTGGCGGATTAGCTCCGCCTGTCGTGGTGATGAGCGCCGGCCGGTTGATCGGCGGGAGGTCGGTCCCGGGGACGGGAGCGGACCGGTGCGGACGCACGGCCGGCCCCGCCCCCGGGGAACCGGTCAGGAGGCGGCAGCGGCCTTGAGGTCGGCCTGCAGGGCGGTGACGTCGGAGGCGCCCTGGGCGAACTTGGTCAGGGCGTCGTTCATCGCGTTGGTGGCCTTCGACGGCAGCGCCGCGCCGTGAGCGATGGAGGAGACGATCTTGTCCTTGGCGAAGGACTCCATGGCCGCGCGCTGGTACTCGGAGAACTTGCCCTTCTCCTCGTCGGTGAGATCGGTTCGGGCCGGGATGGAGCCCTTGACCGTGTTGAAGGCGATCTGGCCGTCCTTGGAGGAGATGGTGTTGAGCCAGTTCTTGGCACCGCCGGGGTGCTTGGCGCCGTCAGGCAGGGTGAAGGAGTCGGCCAGGAAGTCGAAGACGCCGTCGGTGCCCGGGACCGGGAAGTAGACGTAGTCCTGGCCGGCCTTCTTGCCGGCGGCGTCGAAGCCGGCCACGGCCCAGTCGCCCATGACGTTGAAGGCGGCCTTGCCGTCCATGATGGGCTTCATGGCGGGCTCCCAGTCCTCGGTGTAGAGGGAGGAGTCGGTGAAGCCCACGATGGTCTTGTAGTGCCCCAGCGCCTTGGTGACCTCGGCGCCGCCCCAGTCGGTCTTGCCTGCGAAGAGCCCGTTGTAGGCGTCCACGCCCAGGTCGGCGATGAGGATGGTCTCGAGCAGCTCGAGCTGGGTCCAGGCCATACCCATGGTGATGGGGGTCAGGCCGGCGGCCTTGACCTTCTCCATGTCGGCGATCCAGGCGTCGATGGTGGTGGCGGGCTTGGTCGGGTCGAGCCCGGCGGCCTTGAGCGCGGGCACCGAGGCCCACACGACGTTGGCCCGGTGGATGTTGGAGGGCACGGAGTAGATCTTGCCGTCGGAGTCCTTGAGGCGGTCCATGAGGGTGGCCGGGAAGGCCTCGTTGAGCTTGAACTCCTCGTAGAGGTTGGACACGTCCAGCAGGTAGCCGGCCTCGATGTGGTCCTTGATCTCGGCGCCGGCGTGGGCCTGGTAGGTGTCCGGCGGGTTCTTGGCGGCCAGGTCGGCGGCGAGCTTCTGCTTGGCCTGGCTGCCGGCGCCGCCGGAGACGGCCTTGTTCTCGAACTTCGTCTTGGGGAACTGCTGGTTGAAGACCTTGACCAGGGCATCCAGACCGAGCTTCTCCGAGCCGGCCGACCACCAGGTGACGACGTCGACCTGGCTGGCGTCCCCCTCACCGGCGGCTCCACCGGACTTCGAGCCGGAGCTGCCGGAGGTGGCACAGGCGGCCAGGGTGGCGGCGACTGCAGTGGTTCCCAACCCTGCCAGCACGGCGCGGCGGGAGAGATAGTGGGTGGGACGCATGGGACTGCTCCTTAGAAACGACGGTGTCTCATGACCACGGCACCGTTGCCGCGGGCGGCGAGGCCAGATGTTGTCTAGTCATCTGAACTCGCAAGGAGAGTAGACCTAAACTGAGCGAAACTCAAACATACGTTGCGCGAACAATCATTGTACCGGTCGTGAATGACCGGTCCATACCAGCAGCGGCAATGATTCGTCCGCTGCCCAATCTGCTCCGATGTGTGAAAAAGGGTCCTCGCCGCTCGGGTGAGCGACGAGGACCCGGATGGAAGAGCGGCAGGGCCTTACGGTCCCCCGCACCCCAAGGTGGTCCGTACCAGGAGAGGGTCGGCCCCGGGCGGGCTCTCAGGCCGAGCCCGGGCGCCGAGCCGGAAGGCCCGAAGGACTCAGATGAGCCCCATGGAGGCCACGGTGTTCTTCTCCTCGACGAGCTCGGCCGCCGAGGCATCGATCTTGGCGCGGGAGAAGTCGTCGATCTCGAGACCCTGGACGATCTTCCACTCCCCGTTCTCCGAGGTGCAGGGGAAGGAGGAGATGATGCCCTCGGGCACGCCGTAGGAGCCGTCGGACATGACCGAGGAGGAGGTCCAGGACCCGGAGGTGCCCAGCACCCAGTCGTGCACGTGGTCGATGGCCGCAGAGGCCGCCGAGGCCGCCGAGGAGGCGCCGCGAGCATCGATGATGGCGGCGCCGCGCTTGGCGACGGTCGGGATGAAGTCGTCCTCGACCCAGGCCCGGTCGGCCAGGATGTCGGTGATGGGCGAGCCCTTGACGGTGGCCTGGGTCAGGTCGGGGTACTGAGTGGAGGAGTGGTTGCCCCAGACGGTGACCTTGTCGATGTCGGTGACGTGGCAGCCGGCCTTGGTCGCCAGCTGGGCCAGGGCGCGGTTGTGGTCCAGACGGGTCATGGCCGTGAAGCGCGAGGAGGGGATGTCGGGGGCGTGCGAGGCCGCGATGAGGGCGTTGGTGTTGGCGGGGTTGCCCACGACGAGCACCTTGATGTCCTCGGCGGCACCGGCGTTGAGGGCCTCACCCTGGGGACCGAAGATGCCGCCGTTGGCGGAGAGCAGGTCGGCGCGCTCCATACCGGCCTTGCGGGGCATGGAGCCGACGAGGAAGGCGATGTTGGCGCCCTCGAAGGCGGCCTTGGCGTCGTCGAAGATGTCGACACTGCCCAGGGTCGGGAAGGCGGAGTCGAACAGCTCCATCGCGGTACCCTCAGCGGCCTTGACGGCCGGCGGGATCTCCAGCAGACGGAGGTTGACGCGCTGGTCCGGGCCGAGCAGGCGCCGGAGGCGATGCGGAACAGCAGGGCGTAGCCGATGTTGCCGGCAGCACCGGTGATGGTGATGTTGACGGGAGCGTTAGCCATCGAGGACTCCTTCGAGACGTGTGTCGTCGCGGGCCGCAGGCGGCAGCCCGGCAGGACAACGCTATGACGTTCGTGCAGGTGAACACACCGATCCACCGTATTTCGTGACTCTCACCACTTCCCGTAGCCATGGAGGTGGGATTCCTCCTGGTAGCCCGTGATTCCAGCGAGATACTCACCGCCCCTGACAACCTCCCGTCCTGGTCGATACGCTGGAGGCCTCCCCCAGCCCATTTCTCGTTTCAGGACCGTGATGAGCTCACGCCGATCCCCGCGCCCATCCTCGCGCCACTGCGCCGCGGCTCCCCGCCCCGCCCCACGGTCTCCTCACCGGCCGGGCGTCGCGCAGGCGCCCTCTCCTTCGGTCTGACGCTCCTGGGCGCCCTGGGAGCCGGGTGGTGCCTCATCTGCACCGGACGCGCCCTGGGCGCCCTGCTGAGCTCCTCGTCAGCGGCGGGCCTGCTCGCCCAGGCCCTGGCCGCGGCCGCCGTGAGCGCCACCTGCCAGCTGGTGGCCCAGCGGGTCGCCCGTTTCAGTGCGCTCACCGAGGAGGCGCACCTGCGCCGCCTCACCCTGGCTCACCTGCTGGGGCTGGGCCCGGCGCGCGCCGCCGACGTCCGCAGCGGTGCGACCGCCTCCCTGCTGACCGACGGCGCAGAGCGGGTGGCCCTCTACCGGCAGACCTTCCTGGCCCCCACACTGGCGGCCGCTGCGGCTCCCCTGCTGGTGCTCATCGAGCTGGCCGCCTTCGTCGACGTCGTTCCCGCCCTGGTCCTGGCGGCGGCCGTCATCGTGGTACCGGTCTTCATCGCCTGGTGCCACTCGCGGCTGCGGGCCTCGTCGTCGAACTCCCGACGGGCGCGGATGCGTCTGGCCGCCGAGTACCTCGACGCGATCCAGGGACTGCGCACCCTCACCCTGGCCCGGGCCGCGGAGCGCACCAGTGCGCGCCTGCGCCTGGAGGGGGAGTCGAACCGACGCGCCGTCATGGGGCTGCTGGCGGGCAACCAGCTCGTCATCCTGCTCACCGACGGCCTGTTCTCGCTCTTCCTCATCACCGTGGCCGCCGGTCTGGCCCTGGTGCGCCTGTCCACCGGCGCCATCGACGTCAGTGACGCCTTGGCGATCGTCCTGACCTCCTACGTGCTCCTCGAGCCGCTGGACCACGTGGGCGCCTTCTTCTACGTGGGCATGGCCGGAATGGCCAACCAGCGCGCCATCCGCAGGATCCTGTCGCGGCCCCTGCCCCGCTCGACCGCTCGTCCCGGGGCCACGGTCTCCTCCCCCGACGGCCGCTCAGGCCTCCATCGTGCTCGACGACGTCGAGGCCGCCTGGGACGCCGATCCCGGTGCTGGAGGGCGTCAATCTGAGCGTGCGCCGCGGTGAGAGCCTGGCGGTGGTCGGCCCCTCGGGGGCGGGCAAGTCGACGCTCATGGCGGTGCTCGCCGGCAACCTGCTGCCCAGCGGCGGAACCGTGCGCGTCGAGGGCACCGAGCTGAGCGCCGCGACGCAGGACGAGGTGCGCTCGGCCTCCGCGCTGGTGGCGCAGACGACCTGGCTGTTCACCGGGACGATCGCCGACAACCTGCGCCTGGCCCAGCCCTACGCGACGCCGTCGCAGATGTGGCAGGCCCTGGAGGTGGCCCGCCTGGACAAGGAGGTGGCGCTCATGCCCGAGGGGCTGGAGACGCAGGTCGGCGAGGCCGGCCTGGGGACTGTCGGGAGGTCAGGCCCAGCGCCTGTCCCTGGCCCGCGCCTTCCTGGCCGACCGCCCCGTGCTGCTCCTGGACGAACCCACCAGCCAGGTGGACCTGGCCAGCGAGGCGGCCATCGTGGAGTCCCTTGAGCAGCTGGCCCAGGGCCGCACCGTCGTCACCATCTCCCATCGCGTCGGGGCGCTGACGGCAGCGGACCGGACGGTGAGGGTCGATGCCGGTACGGTCCACGAGGTCGGTGGAGCCCGGGACGCCCAAATCCGCCGGCGCGGCGCCCACTCAGGAAGCCACCGGGGCCGACGGGTCTTCCTCCAAGGCCTCCGACGGGGATCACCAGGAGGAGCGGGCATGATCCGATCGATCCAGTCGAGACGGTCCTCGGCGCCCCGCTCGAGGGCAGCCGGCGGCTCGAGGGCAGCGCAGCGGGACCGGTCAGGATGACGCCTCCACGCAGACGCCTGTCTCCCGCGCGATGCTGGTGCGGTGGCTGCTTCAGGTCACCCGCCCGGTCCTCTCACCGCTGCTGGGCTCCACCCTGTGCCGGATCACTGACATGCTGTGCGGCGTGGCCCTGTTCTCCTTGGGCGCCTACGCCGTGGCCCGGGCAGGGTCTGGCGATGACGACTGGACGCACCGGTGCCCGCCATCTGGCCGGTCCTGGCCGTCATGGCGGGGCTGTCCCTGCTCAAGGCGGCCCTGCGCTACGTCGAGCAGTTCCTCGGCCACCTGGTGGCCTTCAAGGCCCTCGAGCTGCTGCGCGGCCAGATCTTCCGCTCGCTCATCCCCCGCTCCCCCAGGGTCAGCGCGACGTCACGCTCAGGGCGACCTGCTGTCGCGGGCCACCAAGGACGTGGACCGGATCGAGGTCTTCTTCGCCCACACCTTCGCTCCAGCAGTCTGCGCCGTCGTCGTACCGATCACGGTGCTCACGGCCATCGGCCTCAAGGTGTCCTGGATGGTGGCCCTGGCGGCGTTCCCCTTGGTGTTGCTCCAGCTGCTCATCGTGCCCCGCCTGGGGTTCGCCGCCTCAGTGGATGCCTCCCGCTCGGTCTCGGCGGCGCGGGCGGAACTCACCCAGCACGTGACCGACACCGTTCAGGGCATGAGCGAAGTTGTCGGGTACGGGCGCAGCCAGGAGCGTCTCGATGAGATGGCCAGGATCGACGCCGAGATCGCCGGTGCCGCGCGGCCATCCGGGCAGTGGGCCGCCGTGAGGCGAGGTCTCAACCAGCTGGCGGGTCTGAGCGCGCCGATCGCCGTCGTTGCCGCGGGTGCGACACTGCCGGCGACCGGCTCGGGCACGGGCATCCCCCTCCTGGCAGCCGCGGCCGCTGCGGTGCTGCGGCTGTCTGAGACCATCCGCGGCGTCGAGGAGCTCTCGAGCGCGCTCAATGCCTCCTTCGCCTCGGCTGAGAGAGTGTGGGAGGTCGTCAACGCCCCCGTGGAGGTGCGCGACGGCGATGAGGAGCTGACCGCCGGCATCTCCCACGAGGTCCTGTGGCAGGACGTCACCTACTCCTACCCCAACACCGCCACCCAGGCCGTCCGCGGCGTCAGCATCAGGGCCAGGGCCGGACGATGGACCTGCATCGTGGGGGCCTCCGGATCGGGGCAAGTCCACACTGGCCCAGCTGGCGGTGCGCTTCGATGAGCCGGACTCGGGCCGCATCCTCATCGACGGCCAGGACGTGAGCGATCTGCGTGCCGTCAGCCTCTACCAGGAGATCGGCCTGGTGGATCAGCGGGTTCACCTCATGCGGGCCACCATTGCGGACAACGTGCGCCTGGCGGCGCCCTCGGCCACGGACGCCCAGGTGCGCCGGGCGTGCCGAGCGGCCTGCATCGACGAGGACATCGAGGCCCTCGAGGACGGTTACGACACCCTCGTGGGTGAGCGAGGCCAGTCCCTGTCCGGGGGCCAGCGCCAGCGCCTGGCACTGGCCCGCGCACTCCTGGCCCGTCCCGGGGTGCTCATCCTCGATGAGTTCACCTCCCACCTGGATCCTGACCTGGATGAGCGGGTGCGCATCGGGGTGCGCACCTATCTTCCGCAGGCGACGATCATCGAGATCACTCACCGCTTGCAGTGGTCCGAGCAGGCCGACCACGTCGTCGTGATGGATGCGGGGACGATCGTGCAGACGGGGCCGCCGGCCAAGCTCCTGGACGAGCCCGGACCGCTGCGCACACTGATCGGCCGAGGCCGCTGAGAGCGCGGCCAGCCGGACCGGACACCGGGCGGATTCCGGCTGCTTCAGTCAGGTCTCAGGCCGAGATACTGATCGGGCGCCGGGAGTCGATTGACTCCCGGCGCCCGATCGGCTGACTGCGCTGCCCCGGTTCTACTCGCCCGAGCGGGTGGCCGCGGCCGAGGCCTCGAGCTCCTCGGGGCTGACGACCCCCTCGACGCTGACCGCGTGGAGGTAGGCCATGCCGTCGAAGGAGAGCTCGCGAACGTTCTCCGGGTCGCCCTCGTCGTTGACGGAGCCGCCGGCCATACGGTCCACGATGATGGCGATGGCGCCGTCACCGGTGACGTTCGTGGCGGTACCGAAGGAGTCCAGGGCGATGTAGGTGGCGATCATGAGGGCCACCTGCTGGTCGTTGAAGCCGAGCATGGAGGACAGCAGACCGGTGGCCGCCATGATGGCGCCCCCGGGGACGCCCGGCGCGGCCACCATCGTGATGCCGAGCATGAAGATGAAGCCGATCCACTGGGTGGTGCTCACGTGCAGGCCCTGAGTGAGGACGATCGCGAAGGCGAAGGAGAAGATCTTCGAGGTCGACCCCGCCAGGTGGATCGTGGCGCACAGGGGGATAGTGAAGGAGGCCACCGCGTCGGAGACACCGTTCTTCTTCGTCTGACGCAGGGTGACCGGGATCGTGGCCGCTGACGAGGAGGTGCCCAGAGCCGTCAGGTAGGCCGGGAGCATGGTGAGCAGTGCCTTGATTGGGTTGCGGCGGCCGATGAGTCCCGCGGTGAGGAACTGGATGCCCAGGATGACGACCTCGAGGATGAGGACCACGACGACGACGCGCAGGAGCGCCTTCATCACCGCACCGGCCGCCCCGGTGTAGGTGAGGTTGAGGAAGATGCCGAAGATGTGCAGGGGCAGCAGCGGGATGATGAGCCGCTCGATGAGGCGGGTGATGATGGCTCGGAACTCGATGAATCCCTTGCGCAGCACGCCCCCGGGGCACCATGGACAGGCCGATGCCCAGGACGAAGGACAGCAGCAGGGCGGTCATGACCTCGACGGCCGGCGGCATCTCCACCGTGAAGTAGCTGCTCAGAGCCCCCTCCGGCTTGGAGACGTCGGCCAGAGAGGTTCCGGCGAGCAGCCGGGGGAAGGTGGCGTAGCACACCAGGAAGGTGAGGAAGCCTGCGAAGAGGGTCGAGGCGTAGGCCAGGGCCGTCGTGATCCCGAGCCACTTGCCGGCCCCGCGTCCCCAGGTCGGCGATGGCGGGGGTCACCAGGCCGATGATGATGAGCGGGATGGAGAAGCTGAGGAACTGGCTGAACAGGTCGGAGAAGGTCGCGAAGACGTTGCCGACGGGCTTGGGAATGAGCGGGTGGCCCCCGATGCGGATCGACCCCAGGAGCAGGGCCAGCAGGATCGCGCCAATGACCCAGGTCAGGATGCTGTGGCTGAGACGATGGGCCAGCGAGGGCGAGGCTGAGGGATTGCTTGACATGGAGGGACCTTCAGGGTGTGAAACGAGATGACAAGACGTCTTGACTGGGGCCAGCGTGCCATACCGCTTGGTCACGGCGCCGCACCGGACCGAAGAATGAGCACTCCCAAGGCACAGATCACACGGGGCGGCGCGCAGCGTCGCCGTGAGAACTCACGCGGAGGGCAGAGCGCTCCCCGCTCACAGGATGCGGGGCAGGTTGACGTAAGGCGACAGGAGCAGCAGGGACGGCGGCCAGGCCGATGCCGAGGACGACGTCGAACAGGCGGCTGCGCGCCGCCAGCCAGGTGCCGTCGGGGCGCTGGAGCCGGACGATGGCCAGCATCAGGATCCCGGCGGCCGCCCACAGGACGGCGATGCGGCGGTGCCCCAGCAAGGGCGATGGCTGGGACAGCCGCCAGGCCGATGGGCAACGAGGACGACACAGATGGTGCGGTAGGGCTCCTTGTGCTCGGCCTGCTGGGGATGCGGGTCGTGAGTCACGGGCAGGAGCCTATCGGCGCGTGGGGTGCGGGTCCATGACCTTTCTCCGACTGGCACGCCCGCCTGGTGCCCGGCGCGAGGAGCCGGGCACCAGGCGGCGCAGGCGACCCCAGTGGGAGATCAGTGGGAGAAGTGGCGGGTGCCGGTGAGGTACATGGTGACGCCGGCGGCCTGGGCGGCGTCGATGACCTCCTGGTCACGGATGGAGCCGCCCGGCTGGACGACGGCGCGGACCCCGGCGTCGATGAGGACCTGGAGACCGTCGGCGAAGGGGAAGAAGGCGTCGGAGGCGGCCACGGCCCCACGGGCGCGCTGAGGGTGCGGCCGCGTCGCCAGTCGCCAGGACATCGGCGGCGTCGGCCCCACCCACGGCCCCCTTCTCCTGCTGGGAGCCGTCGAGTGCGGCGTCGCCGGTGGAGCGGGCCCCCAGGGTGTTGGCCCGCTCGACGGCCAGCTTGCAGGAGTCGACGCGGTTGACCTGCCCCATGCCCACACCGACGGTGGCACCGTCATGGGCCAGGAGGACCGCGTTGGAGCGCACGGCACGCACCGAGCGCCAGGCGAAGACCAGATCGGCCAGGAGCGCGTCGTCGGCGGCCGGGCCCCGCGGCCAGGGTCCAGGTCGAGGGGTCGTCGCCGGCGGCGTCCAGGACGTCACGCTCCTGGATGACGGCACCTCCCGAGACCTGCTTGATCTCGTAGCCCTCGCGCTGGGGGGCCTCGACGAGGAGCAGGCGCAGGTTCTTCTTGGTGGACAGGATCTCCACGGCCTCGTCGTCGAAGGCGGGGGCGGCGACGACCTCAGTGAAGATCGGCTTGATCTGACGGGCCATCTCGGCGGTGACGACCGTGTTGGTGGCGATGACGCCGCCGTAGGCCGAGACCGGGTCGCAGGCGTGGGCCTTGCGGTGGGCCTCGGCGACGTCGCCGGCGGCTGAGACGGCGATGCCGCAGGGGTTGGCGTGCTTGACGACGGCGACCGTGACGGCCTGGCCGTGGTCATAGGCGGCGCGCACGGCTGCGTCGGTGTCGGTGTAGTTGTTGTAGCTCATGGCCTTGCCGTGGAGCTGGCGGGCGCCGGCCACTCCCCCGCTCGCCCCGGCGATGCGGTAGACGGCGGCCCGCTGGTGGGGGTTCTCCCCGTAGCGCAGGCTCGCCAGGCGCTCGTAGCCGACGCCGACGTAGGCCGGCGGTGCGGCCGGCCCGCTGGCTTCGACCTCGGCCGCATCGGCCGAGTCCGTGGCGTGGGCGGCGGCGTCGGCCTCGATCTGGGCGGCCATCCAGGTCGACACGGCCGCGTCGTAGGCGGCGGTGTGGGCGAAGGCCTCGGCGGCCAGGCGGCGGCGGCCGGCCAGGGTGAAGCCGCCTTCTCGCACGGCGGCCGCGACGTCCTCGTACCGGTCGGGGCTGGTGACCACGGCGACGGCGGGGTGGTTCTTGGCGGCGGCGCGCACCATGGTGGGGCCGCCGATGTCGATCTGCTCGACACAGGCGTCGAAGGGGGCTCCGGAGGCGACGGTGTCGGTGAAGGGGTAGAGGTTGACGACGACCAGGTCGATGGGGGTCACCCCCAGGGTGGCCAGCTGGTCGAGGTGGTCGGGCTTGCGGCGGTCGGCGAGGATGCCGGCGTGGACGGCCGGGTGGAGGGTCTTGACCCGCCCCTCGAGGCACTCGGGGAAGCCGGTGACCTCCTCCACCGGGGTGACGGCCAGGCCCGCGGCGGCGATGGTGGCGGCGGTGGAGCCGGTGGAGACGATCTCGACGCCGGCGTCGGCCAGGGCGCGGGCGAGCGGGAGGAGGCCGGTCTTGTCGTAGACGGAGATGAGGGCGCGGCGCACGGGGACGCGGTCGGGGCTGACGAGGCCCTCGGTGGGGACGTGAGCGGTGGGGACCGCCTGGTTCGTGGGCTGCGAGGACTGGGACGACAGGGGACGTGGACATGGCGCTCCTGGTGTGGCGTGAGGAAGCAGGACGCCCAGGCGGGCGACGTCCCCTTCATGGACGGCCTCGGCCACTCCCCGGTGGTGCCCCACCCTCGCCAGTCGCAGCCGACCTCATCCTATCGGGTGGCGGCCACGACGGCATCGGATAAGGCCACCGAGCCTGCCTGACCTGACGTTTTCCATGTCGCTCCCGGCGAATCACCCGACCGAACGGCCTGTTTCCTTGCGGGCGGCTCGAGGGACCGCATACAGTCCACAGCATGACTGCGCCCATCAACATCGCAGCAACACCGGTATATCGGAGAACTCCCCCGGAGCAGTGGCAGGAGGCCGCCTCCGCCTACCGGCGCTGGTGGAGCCGCCACCCGGGATTATCCAGTGCCCTGAACCTGGTGGTGCGCGGAGCCTACGCCCTGATGATCCCGCTGCTCATCGCCGCCCTGGTGATGGTGCCCGAGGCTGGCCTACGCCGCCGTGCCGGCGGCCTTCATGGCCGTGTGCCTCATGGTGGTGGCCCTCCTGGCGCGCACACGCACCATCAGCTGGCGCTCGGTTCTGCTCATGTACGGTGTCGGCGCCGCCTGGTCGCTCGTCGTGGCCGCCATCATGAGCTCGGTGCGTACCCGCGCAGGCCTGTCCGTCATGGGCAACGGGATGAGTATCGCCCTGACCATTGCCCTGGAGGTTCTCAGTCCCGCTGGTGCCCCTGGTGCTCGTGGTCTTCCTGGCGCCGGGGCGGATGCGCCGCCTGGCGGCCTCCGACTGGGCCCTGCTGGGTTTCGCGGCCGGAGCGGGCCTGACGGCCCTCAACGACGGCATTCGGGCCCTTGAGGAGAGCAGCCTGCTCTCCTCGGTCCTGGGCAACGGGCGCCTGCCCTTCTCCTTCAACCCGTGGACCTCGGGGTCGATGACCCAGGAGAACAGCAACGTCCTGGCCGTCAGCAACCAGGTGAGCACCGCGAACATCACGATGGCGGTGGCGCTGGCGATCACGCTGTGGCGCCTCAAGGACTCCCCGGCCTTCGAAGGGGCTAAGAACCTCGTGTGGCTGCGGATCGTGGCCTGGATCCTGCCGGCGGTGGTCATCCTGCAGTCGGTCAGTGACCACGCCACCTACATCGCCAGGATCGCCCAGCAGCTCGGCCAGAGCGACTCCGGCGGCGGTTTCCCGGCGCTGCTCATGTTCCTGTGGAGGGTCAACGGCGGAGGCCTGAGCGCCATTCCCCTGTCCGTCATCCTCATGGCCGCCTGCCTGCTCCTGGACGCCCACCGCCGCGCCTACGCGGGCGTGCACGGCTGGACGGTGGCCGGGGCGCCGGCTCCCCGCTACCCCAACCTCACCGAGGCGCCGCCCTTCGTGCGCGCCCTCATCGTCTCGGTGGTGGCGCTGGCGAACTTCACCTGGGGTGACCTGGCCGTCACCTGGGGCGCCTACGGGGACCTGCGCCAGGGGCGTCTGTACGCCATGCGGGCGGGGCGGGCCACAGCCGAGCAGGTGCGCGGCGTGCGAGCCGACGCCATGGAGGCCACGACGCCGGGCGCTGAGCCCAATGCCCGCCAGGGCTTCCGCCTGGGGATCCTGGTGGTCAGCGTCGTGCTGTTCCTCCTGTGCTGCATGTACGAGGTGCGCACCGTCTGGCAGCTCGCCCCCGAGCTCAAGGAGACCGAGGACGACCTGTTCCTCTCCGCCCTGCCGCGCCTGTTCTCCCAGTGGTGGAGCGGGTTGAGCGGCACCCAGGGGCTCCTCTACGCGATCGGTGCGCTGGCGGCGGTGGCCATGAGCCTGTCCCTCGTCCTGACACTGGGGGCCCCGGGGCGCCGCATCAGCACGGCGCCGTCGTCGAGCAGCCTCCTCAGTCACCTGGCCACTCTCACGCCGGGGCAGGCGTGCCTGGCGCTGCTGGACTTCGCCATGACCTACATGCCGCGCTCGGCCCTGAGCGCCAGTCCCGCCGGGGGCGGAACCGACCTGGCCGCCGAGCTCTCCGTCAACCGGCGGATCCGGGGACGCCGAGAGCTTCTCCGAGAGTCAGGCGCTGTTCACGGCGCGCACCAAGCGGCAGGTGGCGGTCGAGGCCGATATCGCGCGCCTTCGCGAGCTCGCCGAGTCCCTGGGCGTCACCGACGTCGATGCCCTCGAGCCCAGCCGGATCGATGAGACCGTCGCCGATCTGGCCGCCTCCGGGGCCGACTCCCAGGTGGTCGGGCAGATGCGCGACCTGGCCGCCTCAGTATCGGAGCAGCAGGCCGAGATCCTGGACCTGACCCGCCGCCTCAACACCGGCAACGGCGAGCAGTTCGCCATCCTGGAGGGCTATCGGATCACCGACGACTTCCGGGGTGAGGCCATCGACCAGCGGCCGGTGGACAGCCCCGTCCACGCCCTGGCGCTGTCCCCGGCCGGGAACCAGCTGGTCGTCGTCGAGTACCAGGGGGGCCGCCCCCACCATTGATGACGACGACGAGACCGACATTCCTCCCCGCAGGCTGCCGGGGCGGGCGGCGCACAAGTCGGCCGACAACGTCCTGGAGCACCTGGCCCGCGACGAGCGCGTCGCACAGTTCTTCCAGGAGAATCCTGAGCTGTGGCGGGACATCAAGGAGGGACGCGCACTCCTGGAGGCGAACGTCCTCTACACCCCCATCCCCGGGATGACCTACCGGGCCGGGACCGCGCTCCTGGCGGTGACGCCCGAGCTCGTCGAGGGCGTGGACGCGGCCGTCAGCGCCCTGAGCGGCGCGGGCACCGCGGCGCGCTGACCTGCGGGCTCAGGCCTCGCCGTCCACCTCGCCGTCGTCCGCATCGTCCTCCTCGTCAACGGCATCGTCGCGCGCGTCCTGGCGCCGGTAGGCCGCCGGCAGGACCGACTCGGGCAGGGTGTTGCGGGCCCAGGTGCGTGTGTAGGGGTGGGCCAGGACGGCCATGGCCGCCAGGCCGACACCGACCTCGACGAAGACGAGGATGACGGTGTAGAGGACCAGCGGACCGACGCTGCTCATCCGGTTCGGCCCCACGGACCCGGAGGCGGCCAGGCACAACAGGCCCACGCCACCGGCCACGAGGAGGGCGGCCAGACCGGCGGCGCTGAGGGCGTAGCGCACCCGCAGGGCGTTGAGCACCGCTCGACGTCGCCAGGCGGCCACCATGGCGCCGGCCGTCACCACCAGGGGCAGCCACAGGCCCACGCTGCTCAGCGGCGTCGACGGCACCAGCCCCAGCAGCGGCAGGCGTGGGACGGGCCCGGCCACCACCCGGTCGGGGGCGAAGACCGTGCCCGTGCCCACGGAGAAGCCGGCTCCAATGAGCCAGGAGCAGGCCCAGATGACCAGGGTCGGTACCCAGCCGGCCTGAAGCAGGATCAGGCCGGCCATCGCGACGAAGCCGTCCCCGGCCAGGGAGTCGTGCAGGACCGAGACCCGGCCGGCTCCGTTGACGACAGCCGCGACCACCACCAGCAGGCTCAGCAGGCTCAGGGCTCGCGTGGCCCCGTAGGCCAGCGACAGGGAAGGCCCCAGCCAATGTGGTCGGCGGTCCCACCATCGGGTCAGGGGCGACCAGTGGTGGCCGGCGCGCATGAGCTGGATGGCGACGATGACGCCGGTGAGCAGGGCGATACCGACGACGGCAGGCCAGGTGTCCAGCCCGGCGGGGCCGGTGAGGCAGGCCAGGGCCGCGACGACGGTCGCGGCGGCGACGATGGCCGCCCCGGCCGCCGGCCGGGAGGGGTGGGCGCGCCGCACGCAGAACCAGGTCCAGCCCGCCTGTACCAGGGTGAGTCCCAGCAGCGGCAGGCTGAGCACGCCGTCGTCCTCGGAGGTCAGCGCGGTCGAGCCCCCGAAGCCCAGGCTCCACAGGGCGGTCCCGGTGTGCAGGGCGTCGCCTGCGCTGAGGATGGCCGCGGCGTTGAGGCTGGCGGCCGCCTTGGACACGGCGATCGTCGCCAGCACCACCACCAGCCAGACCAGGCCGACCGACTCGACCCCCACGCGCAGGGACCACAGGGCCCAGGACGCCAGGCTGGTGGCTCGCTGCCGCGCCAGGCTCAAGCGCTCACCTCTCCGGCCAGCTGACGGTAGAGCTCGCGGGCGATCTCAGCGGTCTGGCTGGGGGTGCGCCCCACCCGGACGCCGGCGGCCTCCAGGGCGATCTTCTTGGCCTCGGCGGTGCCCGAGGAGCCGGAGACGATGGCGCCGGCGTGCCCCATGGTGCGGCCCTCGGGTGCGGTGAAGCCGGCGACGTAGGCGACGACCGGCTTGGTCATGTGCTCGCGGATGTAGGCGGCGGCCCGCTCCTCGGCGTCGCCCCCGATCTCACCGATCATGACGACCAGGCGGGTGTCGGGGTCGGCCTCGAAGGCGGCCAGGGCGTCGATGTGGGTGGTGCCGACCACCGGGTCCCCACCGATGCCGATGCAGGTGGTGAAGCCCAGGTCGGACAGCTCGTGCATGAGCTGGTAGGTGAGGGTCCCGGACTTGGAGACCAGTCCCAGGGGGCCGGGGCCGGTGATGTCGGGCGGGGTGATGCCCACGTTGGAGCGGGCCGGGGAGATGATGCCGGGGCAGTTGGGGCCGATGATCTGCACGCCGTGGTCGGCCGCGTAGGCGCGCATCCAGGTGGCGTCGGCCACCGGGATGCCCTCGGTGATGACGACGAGGAGGCGCACTCCGGCGTCGACGGCCTCGACGACGGCGCCCTTGGCGAAGGCGGGCGGGACGAAGACGACGCTCACCTCGGCGCCGGTGGCCTCCTTGGCCTCGGCGACGGTGCCGTAGACGGGGACCTCAACGGTTCCGGCCTGGACCTCGCCGGCGCCGGGGCCGATGGGGGCGACGTCGAAGGCGACGGTGGTGCCGGCCTTGCGGGGGTTGACGCCGGCGACGACCTTCGTGCCGGCCGAGAGCATGCGGGTGGTGTGCTTGCGGCCCTCGGAGCCGGTCATGCCCTGGACGATGACGCGGTCGGTCTCAGTCAGGAAGATGCTCATGTCTCAGGCCTCCTTGCCAGCGGGCCGGCCGCTGATCTTCTCGGCGATGGCGGTGACGACGTCGGCGGCCCCGTCCATGGTGTCGACGACGGTGACGCCCTCGATGGCGGCGTCGGCCAGGATGGCGCGACCGGTGTCGGCGTTGTTGCCGTCCAGGCGCACGACGACGGGCTTGGGCAGCCCGCCCAGGGACTCGACGGCGGTCACGATGCCCTGGGCGACGGTGTCGCAGGAGGTGATGCCGCCGAAGACGTTGACGAGGATGGCGCGCACCTGGGGGTCGGAGGCGACGACCTCCAGGCCGGTGGCCATGACCTCGGCCGATGAGCCGCCTCCCAGGTCGAGGAAGTTGGCGGGCTTCATGCCGCCGTGGCGCTCGCCGGCACCGGCGACGACGTCGAGGGTGGACATGACCAGGCCGGCGCCGTTGCCCAGGACCCCGACCTCGCCCTCGAGGCGCACATAGTTGAGGCCGGCCTCGCGGGCGCGAGCCTCCAGGGGGTCGGTGGCGGCGTTGTCGACGAGCTCGGCGTGGGCGGGGTGGCGGAAGCGGGAGTTGTCGTCGAGGGTGACCTTGCCGTCCAGGGCGATGATGCGGCCGTCGGCGGCCTTGACCAGGGGGTTGACCTCCACGAGGGTGGCGTCCTCGGCGGTGAAGACCTCCCAGAGGCGTTCGATGACGGCGGCGACCTCGTCGGCCAGGGGGCCGGCCTCGAAGCCCGCGGCCTCGACGATCCGGTGGGAGACGGCGGGGGTGATGCCCTCGAGCGGGTCGATGCCGATGCGGGCCAGGGCCTCGGGGCGCTCGACGGCGAGGGTCTCGATGTCCATGCCACCCTCGCGCGAACACATCGCCAGATACCGGCGCTCGGCGCGGTCCAGGAGGATGGAGAAGTAGTACTCGGCGTCCAGGTCGACGCCGTCGGAGATGAGGACGGCGCGCACCGTGTGGCCCTTGATGTCCATGCCCAGGATGTCGCGGGCGCGGGCCTCGGCCTCCTCAGCGGTGCGGGCGAGCTTGACGCCGCCGGCCTTGCCGCGGCCGCCGGTCTTGACCTGGGCCTTAACGACCACCAGCTCGCTTCCCGCGTCGAGGAGGGACTGCGCGGCGCTGCGAGCCTCCTCGGGGGTTGTGGCCACGGCGCCGTCGAGCACGGGGACGCCGTGCTGACGGAACAGGTTCCTGGCCTGGTATTCGTACAGATCCATGCAGCTGATCCTCTCGGGGCATGTGGATGGCTTGCAGGCGCGGGCCGACGTCAGCCGGGCGGGCACCAGTGATGAGCCTAACGTCCCAGTGGCCGGTTGGGAGGGCGGACACGGGCGCGAAGCGGCGGCGTCTCACACAGCGTGGTCGCAGCGTCTCACGGCGGGGCGTGCGCACCGGGGCCTCCACCGGCCACGAGCGCCGTCCAGCCACGTAGGATGACGAGGGATGGGACACGTAGCATGAGCAAGGATCCCGAGGATCTTCGGGGCGGGTCGACTGAGGTCACCAAGGTGGGCGGCAGAGTCCTTCGCGCTCGGCGCCAGGGCAGCACCAATGTTGAGTGGCTGCTCACCGTGCTGGAGCGCAGGGGGTTCAGGTACTCACCGAGATTTCTTGGTCTGTCCAACGACGACCGGCAGGTCCTCGAGTTCATTGAGGGCCAGGCCGGCGCCTACCCGCTGCCTGAGGAGCTGCGCCACGATGAGGCGCTCATCTCAGCGGCCCGGGCGCTGCGCTTACTGCACGAGGTGACCAGCGACCTGGCGACCGAGGTGCTGGATGGCTGGATGCTGGAGGCGGTTGAGCCTTACGAGGTCATCTGCCATGGGGACTTCGCGCCGTACAACTGCGTCTTCGACGGGAGCAGGCTGGTTGGCATCATCGACTTCGACACCGCGCACCCAGGTCCTCGCATCCACGACATCGCCTACGCGATCTATCGCTTCGCCCCACTGACCGCACCAGAAAACGCCGCCGGATTCGGCTCTCTGGCCGAGCAGGCCCGGCGGGCTCGGCTGTTCTGCGACGAGTACGGGGAGGTGAATCGGTCTGAGATCATCGAGGCCGTGTGCCGACGGCTGCTCGATCTGGTCCGGTACATGCGTGCTCAGGCGGCGCAGGGCGACACTGCATTCCAATCCCATCTCGACGACGGCCACGACACCCGTCTATCTGCGCGACGTCCACTATCTGAGGACCAACGCGGCGGCACTCACCAGAGCGCTCATGTAAGAGCCCCGATCAAACCACTACTGGATTGCGACACGCGGTCTCTACCCATGAGCGCCGTCGAGAACGTACTTTTCCCTACGAGGACTGCGTTGTCCTCCAGATGACTGCGGTCCGTTCCCAGTCGTCTGGAGGAGAACGCAGTCCCCGTCCGCGATGTACGTTCCCGATCCTGCGCCGCCCGCCACAACGCGAATTATCATGAATTGACACGAGGGGCTCGAGAAGGGAGACGGTCATGCCCGCACTGACTGCGACGAGCGCGCTGGTCGGCGCCATGGTGCTGCTCGGCGTCTGGAGCGGCAGGCGGTGGGGTCGACGACGCAAGCGCGTCCTCGACGCCGAGGCCCGCAGGTTCCGGACCCGCAGCGACCGGTAGCTCTCTGGTCCGTGGACCTACTAGCCCCCTGCTCCCACAGCAGGGGGACACATCGTTCCCCCTCCTCCTGGGGTTCACCAGGAACCGGCGAACGGGTGGAAGCCACGGCAAGGAAATGCTTCTGGGACCACAGGCGGATGACGTGGCGGCGCTCACCAGCAACAATAAGGGCTGATGCCCTCCCGGCCGACGCCGGGAGCCAGGCCCACCGGCGCCCCCAGGGAAGGACCCCACATGCCAGCCGCCATGTCCTCAGACACCGTCCCCTCCCCCACCGGCTCATCGGCCGGCCCGCTGCTCGGCCTGGACGGCGAGCCCCTGCGCATCGGGGTCCTCACTTCCGGCGGTGACGCCCAGGGCATGAACGCGGCCGTGCGGGCCGTGGTGCGCACCGCCATCCGCCTGGGGGCCAGGCCCTACGCGGTCATGGAGGGCTGGGCCGGGGCCGTGGCCGGGGGTGACGGCATCCGTCCCCTGGAGTGGGACTCGGTGGGCTCCATCCTCCAGCGCGGCGGCACCATCATCGGCACCGCCCGCTCGGCCGAGTTCCGCGAGCGCGCCGGCCAGCTGGCGGCCGCCCGCAACCTGCTGGAGCACGGCATCGACCGGCTCGTGGTCATCGGCGGCGACGGCTCCCTGACCGGCACCAACGAGTTCCGCAAGAACTGGCCCTCCCTGCTCGAGGAGCTCGTCGAGACCGGTGACATCAGTGCGCAGACGGCCGCCGCCCATCCCGTCCTCATGGTGACCGGCCTGGTGGGCAGCATCGACAACGACCTGGTGGGCGCCGACATGACCATCGGCACCGACTCCGCCCTCCACCGCATCCTGGAGGCCATCGACGACATCTCCTCAACGGCCGCCTCCCACCAGCGCACCTTCGTCGTGGAGGTCATGGGCCGCCACTGCGGCTACCTGGCCCTCATGGCGGCCGTGGCCGGGGGCTGTGACTACGTCCTGGTCCCCTGAGCTCCCCCCGGGCAAGGACTGGGAGGAGGACATGTGCTCCAAGCTCAAGGCGGGCCGCGAGGCCGGGCGCCGCGAGTCCATGGTGATCGTCGCCGAGGGCGCCACCGACCGCGAGGGCAACCGCATCACCGCCGACGACGTCCGCCAGGTCATCGCCGACAAGCTGGGTGAGGCCGCCCGTGTCACCATCCTGGGTCACGTCCAGCGCGGTGGCCGCCCCAGCGCCTACGACCGCTGGATGTCCACGCTGCTGGGCTGCGCTGCCGCCCGTGAGGTGGTGTCCATGGAGCCGGGCAGCGAGCCGGTCATCATCGCCGAGCGCCACAACCGCATCCGCCGCCTGCCGATGATGGAGCAGATCGCGGCCACGCGCGCCGTCAAGGACCTCGTGGCCGCCCACGACTACCTCGGGGCGATCCAGGCCCGCAGGGGCCAGCTTTCGGCAGGATGCTCGAGCTGTTCGAGACCATGTCCACGCCTCCCGCCGAGCCGGCCACTGACACGGGATCGACGCCGTCGGCCTCCGACCGCCCCAAGCGGGTCGCCATCATCCACGCCGGCGGCCTGGCCCCGGGGATGAACACGGCGGCGCGTGCGGCCGTGCGCCTGGGCATCGACCACGACTTCACGATGCTGGGCGTCTACGGCGGCTTCCCCGGCCTGCTGGACGGCGACGTGCGCGAGCTGACCTGGGCCGACGTCGAGGGCTGGGTCGGTGACGGCGGCGCCCAGCTGGGCACGCGCCGCGAGGTGCCCACCATTGAGCAGCTCTACGCGCTGGGGCGGGCCATCGAGCTCCATGAGATCGACGCCCTGCTGGTCATCGGCGGCTACAACGCCTACCTGAGCGCCTACCGCCTGGTCACCGAGCGGGACCGCTACCCCGCCTTCCAGATCCCGATCGTGTGCGTGCCGGCCTCCATCGACAACAACCTGCCCGGCTCCGAGCTGAGCATCGGCACCGACACGGCCCTCAACAACGCGGTGGTGGCGCTGGACTCCATCAAGCTCTCCGCGGCGGCCTCCCACCGCTGCTTCGTCGCCGAGGTCATGGGCCGCAAGTGCGGCTACCTGTCTCTGATGTCCGGCCTGGCCACCGGCGCGGAGAAGGTCTACCTCAACGAGGAGGGCATCACGCTGGCGGGCCTGGCCGCCGACTCCGAGCGGATGGTGGAGTCCTTCCGCTCGGGACGCAGCCTCTACCTGGTGATCCGCAACGAGCGGGCCAGCGTCAACTACACCACCGACGTCCTGGCCCACATCTTCGCCGAGGAGGGCAAGGGCCTCTACGACGTGCGCGAGGCGATCCTGGGTCACCAGCAGCAGGGCGGCAGCCCCACGGCCTTCGACCGGATCATGGCGACCAAGCTCGTCGCCCACTCCCTGGAGCTGCTGGCCTGCGCCCTCAAACGCGGTGAGCCGACGGCCTCCTACGTGGGCCTGATGGGGGGCAAGGTCTCCGACCAGCCCCTGGACCGCATGAACGACGACCTCGACCGCGACCACCGTCGCCCCCGCCACCAGTGGTGGCTGGGTCTGCGCCCCGCCGTGGGCCTGGTCAGCCAGGACATCGGGACCCTGACGCTTCAGGACGTGCCCGACTTCGGTGAGGCGGTCGACGACGCGGCCAGCTGAGCCACCAGCCTCGGGAGCCGAGCGGCCGGGTATGGTGCCTGGCGTGCGCGCGCTGATACGACCCCGGTTCCTTCTGGCTGCCGCCGTGGCGGGAGTGGCCGCGGGCCTCATCGGGATCGCGATGGCACTGCTCCTGGAGCTCTTCGAGTCACTGTTCTACGGCGTCGCCCACGGCGGGCTCCTGGAACGCCTGGCCACCGCCCCGCCCTGGCGGCGCGCGCTCGCCCCGGCCCTGGGCGGCCTTGTCGCCGGCGGCCTGTGGTGGTGGCTGCGCGCCACCGGCGGGGTGGCCGACGTGGAGACTGCGGTCGCGGACCGCAGCGGTCAGGCGGCTGCCCGGATGGGGCTGACGCGTCCCTTCCTCGACGCCGTCACCCAGGTCCTCACGGTCGGCGCGGGCAACTCGGTGGGCCGCGAGGGCGCCCCGCGTCTGGCCGCCGGGGCGGTGGCGGCCAGGCTCGCCACCCGCCTGGGGATCGGCAGGAGCGAGGGCGCGATCCTCATTGCCTCCGCCGCCGGGGCGGGACTGGCGGCCATGTACAACGCGCCGCTGGGAGGGGCCGCCTACGCCGTCGAGCTCATCATGGTCGCCGGGATGCGACGGCGCGGTGCCCTCGTGGCGGTACCGGTGTGCCTCATCGCCATGCTCGTCTCCTGGCTGCACTCCCACGGGCACCCCACCTTCGAGATCGCCTCGCCTGGGTTGTCGTCAGGGACCGCCCTCGGGCTGGTCCTGCTCGTGCCCGTGGCCGCAGCAGTCGGTGTGGGGGCGAGGCGACTGTGGTCGTGGATGCTGGCGCACCGGGTGCGCGTCCCCCGGTGGCTGCCTGCGGCGATCGGTGCGGCGGGACTGGTCACCGGGCTGGCGAGCCTGTGGGTCCCGCCGATCGTCGGCAATGGCCGTGACGCCATGGAGATGGCTGTGGGTACTGGCCTTCCCGGGGCCTCGAACAGCCCTGTGGGAGCGGGCCTAGTCCTGCTGGTGGGCATCGTGGTCCTTAAGCCGGTCCTCACCGGTCTCACGCTCGCAGCCGGTGCCACCGGCGGCAGGCTGGCCCCCTCCCTGGCCGCGGGCTCGAGCGCCGGAGCCGCCCTGGCGATCGCGCTCGACGCCTGTGGGGTGCAGGCCAGCGTGGCGGTCCTGGCACTGGCGGGGGCCGGCGCGGTGCTCGCCACCACTCAGAGGGCCCCCGTCTTCGGGATCATCTTCACCTGGGAGCTGGCCCGCGCCGGAGCCTGGACGCTGGTGGCCCTGTTCGCCGTCGTCGTGGCGGTCACGCTGCTGACTTCCCCCGCCTGGCGGAACGCCGAGGTCTTGCGGCTGCGAACCTCACGGAGTCGGTAGCTGGACCCGCCTGCGACGTGTCAGGGTCATTGATTCTACCGCGCGAACATATACTCCTGGGCGGATCGCAACCGGCAGCCACGTCTCCATTGGAATCATTATGGATCGTCTCCACGACGCCGCACCACCTCGTCACGCGCTACAGCCCAGCGCGGCTGACGCCTACGCCTTTCGAGACCGGACGGCCCGCAGCCTCTGAGGGCACCGCCCTTGCCGCCGTCGCCCTGCTGGCCGGCGCGCCGGCGCTGGGCACGGCCCTGGCGCTCCTGCGGGGGCCGTGGATTCTCATGCTCGTCCTCCTTCACGTCGGCGGGCTCGCCCTGTGGTTCGGACTGTCCGGCCGAGGCTGGCGCGATCTGCTGACCGGTGGCGGCATCCGCAGCAGAACCGTCCTGTTCGCCGCTGGCGCCCTGGGCGGAGTCGCCTTCGGCGGCCTGCACACCTGGATGGGGCCGACGGGTACCGGCCCGCTGTGGAAGCCGGAGATCACCGCCTCCACGGTGCTTCACGCCCTGGTCTTCGCCCTGACCGTCGGCGTCGCCTACAACGCGATCCCCGAGGAGATCACGCTCAGGCGCACCCTGTTCTCACCGATACACGAGCGCTTCGGGGCAACGGCCGCTGTGCTGATGACGACGGCGTCCTTCACCGCCCTGCACCTGCCGACCTGGCTGACCTCCGACACCAGCCTCAAGGGCTACGCCTGGCAGATCCTTCACAAGGTGCTCTTCGGGCTGCTCGCCGGCTGGTCGGTGGTGCGGCTTCGGTCGATGTTCTTCGCCCTGGGCCTGCACGTCAGCGGAAACACGCTGGGACTGTTCATCGGCCAGCTCCAGAGCGAGAACCTGCCCGACTTCGAACTTTCGTGGCTCAACGCGGCGATCCTGCTCACCGGCGCAGCCACGGTCGCCGCCCTCATCCGCCTCCTGGGCCGACGTAGAAGAGTGCCACCACCAGTCTTCTAACCAGCGAGAAGGGCATCATCAATGGCTTGGCGAAGAAACTCCGACCGGCTCTTGCCGTTACGCTCAGCATGCGCATCGATGGCCTGTAAACGCGAAGCAAGTATGCGGAAAGAAATAGTCCTCATCTCTTCCTCGTACAAACGAGGACGACCCTGCACTACAGGACCAAGCCGCCCCTTCCAGTCACCTGCCTCATAGTCGGCAGCCAAGGAATCAAGCTGCTCATCAGTCACCCCGAAGGCGGCGTTCATCTGATCGCGGTTCATGATCTCCTCCTGCTCATCGGCGCAGCAGGACCGAGTCCCATCCCGGTAGCGCCTCCGGCAGGCCCGCGTGGGTCGAGCCGGGCTGGACGTCCGGGTCGGCGGCGCGCAGCACCTGCTCGGCCCCGCTCCACTCCCCTGGCTCCAGGCCCTCGGCCGCGAGCGCCGTCAGCAGGCCGCCCTGCCCGGTCAGGGGCAGGTCCTCGCGGGCGCACTGGGCGATGAGCAGCAGCTGCTCGATGCCGCCGCCCTGGGCCTCAGGGGCGCGCCACTGGCGCAGGATGACCCAGGCGGTGGGGTGGTCGGCCGCCAGGAGCCGGAAGGTGCCCAGGGCGAGGGCGTCGTCGTCGTGCCGCAGGGCGATGAGCTGGCGGTAGTGCTCGAAGACGCTGCCGGGTACTCCCACCTGGGCGGCGGCGTTGACGGTGCCGTGGTCGGGGGCCAGGGCGATCCAGGGCTCGCCGGTGGTGAACCCGGCCTTCTCGCTGCTGTCCCAGTGGACGGGGGTGCGGGCGTTGTCGCGGGAGACGGGGGCGATGCCAGCCAGGACGGCGGCCGGGTCGTCGCCGGCGCGGACACGCTCGTGGAAGTGGTTGACGGACTCCAGATCCCGGTAGTCATCGATGGAGCGGAAGACCGTGTTGGCCATGCCCAGCTCCTCGCCCTGGTAGATGTAGGGGGTGCCGCGGTGGGCGTGGAGGATCGTGGCGAGGGTCTTGGCCGAGCGGACGCGCCAGGCGGGGTCGTCGTCGCCGAAGCGGGAGACGGCGCGGGGCTGGTCGTGGTTGTCCCAGTAGGCGGAGTTCCAGCCCTTCTCCGCGCTCACGGCGCCGGTGGGGGTCGTGGCGGGGGCGAGGGCGGCCTGCCAGTGGGCCAGGTTCTGCTTGAGGGTGACGAGCTCGAGGGGCTGGGGGTCGAACTTGCCGCCGGGCCCGTCGGTGAGGCTGACGTGCTCGAACTGGAAGACCATGTCGAGCTCACCTCGGGCGGGGTCGGTGTAGAGGGCGGCCTCGGCGCTCGTGGCCCCGGGCATCTCCCCGACGGTGATGACGTGACTGGACCGCGGTGCGAGGACCTGCTGGTTCATCTCGTGCAGGAACTCATGGATGCGGGGGCCGTTGGCGACGGCGGCGAAGGCGTTGCCGTAGAGGTCGCCCTCGCCCTGGGGTCGCGTCAGTGAGCGGGTAGGTCTTGGAGATGAGGTTGATGACGTCCATGCGGAAGCCGTCGACGCCGCGGTCCAGCCACCAGGTCATCATCTCGTGGATGGCGCGGCGCACCTGCGGGTTCTCCCAGTTGAGGTCGGGCTGCTTGGGTGAGAAGAGGTGCAGGTAGAACTCCTGGCTCTCCTCATCCCAGGCCCAGGCCGACCCGGAGAAGGCCGATCCCCAGTTGGTGGGCTCGGTGCCAGGCTGCCCGGGGGCGAGCCCGTCGACCTGCCGGGCGGGTCGCCAGATGTACCAGTCGCGCTTGGGGTCGTCCTTGGAGGAGCGGCTGGCGGTGAACCAGGGGTGCTCGTCGCTGGTGTGGTTGACGACGAGGTCCATGACCAGGCGCATGCCGCGACAGTGCAGTCCCTCGATGAGGGCGTCCAGGTCGGTCAGGGATCCGAAGAGGGGGTCGATGTCCTGGTAGTCGGAGATGTCGTAGCCGTTGTCGTCCTGAGGGGAGCGGTAGACGGGGCTGAGCCACACGACGTCGACGCCCAGCTCGTCGAGGTGGTCCAGGCGGCTGGTCAGGCCGGGGATGTCACCGATCCCGTCGCCGTCGGAGTCGGCGAAGGAGCGCGGGGTAGACCTGGTAGACGACGGCGCGGCGCCACCAGTCCGGGTCATCGCCGACGTGGTGGGCAGAGACAACGAGGGGCGCGGGAGAGGTCACGGGCGACTTCCTTCCTACCGGACAGGGGATGCGAGGAAAGCGGGGCCGGCCGGGTGCATGAGGGGCTACCCCTGCTCCGCCGCCAGGGCTGACGGGGTCTTGCGGGCCGGTACCGATTGTGTCAGAAGCCGCCCGGGAGGAGGGCCCGATTAAGATGAGTTCTCGCGCCTCACTCGGGGCGCCGCCTCTCCCACCGCTCCCCGTGACGACTCCTGCTGTGAAAGGCCGACCGTTGGTTTCTCCTCTCCGCGATGCCCCTGACACTCCGCGCCCGGCCGCAGCCCGCCCTGAGGCGGTCATCACCGGGACCTCGTCGGAGAGTCCCGCTACCGGTTCACGGTGCTCACCTCTCGGCTCATCCGCATGGAGCACTCCCCACGGGCGTCTTCACCGACGCCGCCACCCAGCTGGTCGTCAACCGCGACCTGGGTGAGACGCCGTCGTTCCGGGTGGTGCACGGCCAGGACCGCGTGGAGATCATCACCGAGCACCTGCACCTGACCCATGTGCCCTCCCTGGGATTCTCCCCCGCCGGGCTCAGTGTCAGGCTGCGTTCGACGGCGCTGCACGCCCACGGCGGCACCTGGCACCACGGCGACGTGTGGGACCCGGCCGAGACCTTCCCGACGAACCTGGGCGGCACCACCCGCACCCTCGATGAGGCCGACGGCGCCGTCGCCCTCGGTCCGGGCCTGCTGAGTCTCAACGGCATCACCGCCCTGGACGACTCGGCCTCGCTGCTGCTCACCCAGGACGAGTGGGTTCAGCCCCGTGAGCCCGGCAACCGCCTGGCCGACGGGGCGCAGGACCTCTACGTCTTCGGCTACGGCCAGGACTACCAGGAGGCGCTGCGGGACTTCTTCCGCCTCACCGGGCCGAGCCCCCTCATCCCGCGGGCGCTGCTGGGCAACTGGTGGAGCCGCTACCACCCCTACAGCGACCAGGAGTACCTGGCGCTCATGGACCGCTTCGCCGCCGAGGAGCTGCCCTTCTCCGTGGCCGTCATCGACATGGACTGGCACGTCACCGACATCGACCCGGCGATCGGCACGGGATGGACCGGCTACACCTGGAACCGGGAGCTGTTCCCCGACCCGGCGGCCTTCCTGGCCGGCCTGCACGAGCGGGGCATGCTCACCACGCTCAACGTGCACCCGGCTCAGGGGGTGCGCCGCCACGAGGAGGCCTATGAGGAGGTCTGCGCCGACCTGGGCCTGGATGCGAGCACCGGGGAGGACGTGCCCTTCAACATCGCCGACCGGGACTTCGTGGGCTCCTACCTCTCTCGCCTCCACCACCCCCTGGAGGACGAGGGCGTGGACTTCTGGTGGCTGGACTGGCAGCAGGGCGGCTCCACGACGGTTCCCGGCCTGGACCCGCTGTGGATGCTCAACCACGTCCACTACCTCGACTCAGGCCGCGAGCGCCCGGCGGCCGACGGTGGCGTGGAGCGGCGCCGCCCGGTGACCTTCTCGCGCTTCGCCGACGCCTCGAGCCACCGCACCCCGGTGGGCTTCTCCGGGGACACGATCATCAGCTGGGACTCCCTGCGCTTCCAGCCGCGCTTCACGGCCACGGCCGCCAACATCGGCTACTTCTGGTGGTCCAATGACATCGGCGGGCACATGCTGGGCGGCAGCGACGACACGATGGCGGCGCGCTGGTTCCAGCTGGGCTGCTTCTCCCCCATCAACCGCCTGCACTCGTCGAACTCGGGCTTCACCTCCAAGGAGCCGTGGCGCTACTCGCGTGACGCCCGCGCCACGATGGAGGCGCACCTGCGGCTGCGTCACCGGCTGGTGCCCTACCTGTACACGTGGGCGCGCCGCTCGGCGAGTGAGGGCGTCGCTCCAGTGCGCCCGGTCTACCACGACCACCCGCGCGAGCTGGCCGCCTACGAGCACCGGGGCAGCTTCTCCTTCGGGGACCTGCTGGTGGTGCCCTTCACCTCCCCGCTCGATGAGACCACCGGCCTGGGGAGGGAGCTGACCTGGCTGCCCAACGGCGTCTGGTACGACCTGCCCACGGGGCGCCGCTATGAGGCCACCACCGGTGGGCGCGGGCGCATGCTGAGCCTGTCGCGCCCCCTGGACCGGATCGGGGTGCTGGCCCGGGCCGGCTCCGTGATCCCCCTGGCCGGGAACCTGACGGAGGCGGCCGGGGACAATCCGCGCGAGCTGGAGATCGTCGTCGTGCCCGGGGGCTCGGGGAGCTTCACCTTGGAGGAGGACGACGGCTCGGCCCAGCCCGGGCAGGACCAGATCGCCCGCACCCACATGGCGCTGACCTGGCCCGAGGCCGAGGAGGAGGACGGCGCCGACGTGGTGCTGCGCATCCGCCTGGAGGGGGCGGCCGAGGTCGTGCCGGCCTCGCGGCTGGTGACGGTGCGACTCCTGGCCGGCCAGGTGACCGGCGCCTGGCTGGGGGTGGGTGAGCGGGCGCGCCGGCTGGCCACCGAGGAGGTCAGCGGTGACGGCTTCACCCTGGGGGCCGGGACGCTGGTGCACCTGGAGGAGCTGAGCCGCCAGGAGCTCATCGACGGCGTCCAGCTGGTCCTTCGCGGCACGAAGCACTCCCCGGCCGACTGGCGCGATGAGGTCCACGCGATCCTGGACGCCGCGCGGGTGGAGTACATGGCCAAGGACCTGGCCTGGGACGCGGTGCAGCGGGGCCTGAGCGGAACCGCCCTGCTGGGTGAGCTCGAGGCCCTGGGCCTGCCGGAGACGCTGCGGGCGGCCGTGGCCGAGGTGCTCCCCCACTCCTGAACAGGCTCCGAGCGCCGACTCTGGCGGGTCGGCTCGAACCGGCCGACGGGCGCATCAGGGCCGCCGCTAGGCTGCTGGGTATGAGTGAGACCCCCACCCCGCGCTTCCCGGAGGCCGAGCCCTACTTCGTGGGCGACGAGCGCACCAACCGCGAGCGCATGCTCGCCGGTGACTGGTACGTCGCCGACGACCCCGATAACGCCAGGATCGCCGCCCATGCCCGCACAATGCTCCACCGCTTCGAGCGGGCCTTCGCCGAGGGCGAGGAGGACTGCTGGGACCTGCTGCGCTCAGCGATCCCGGGGCTGGGCGACAAGGCACACCTGCTGCCGCCGGTGCGCGTGGACTACGGGGACAACATCTCCGTGGGTGAGGGGACCTTCGTCAACTACGGGCTCGTGGCCCTCGACGTCGCCCGGATCAGTATCGGCGCGCACTGCCAGATCGGCCCGAACGTCCAGCTGCTCACGCCGGTCCACCCCCTGGAGCCGACGCCGCGCGCCTGCTCCCTGGAGGCGGCCGACCCCATCACGATCGGGGACAACGTGTGGCTGGGCGGCGGGGTCATCGTCTGCCCCGGTGTGACCATCGGGGACAACTGCGTCATCGGCGCGGGCTCGGTGGTCACCAAGGACATTCCTGCCAGCAGCCTGGCGGTGGGCAACCCGGCCCGGGTCCTGCGCCAGCTGGACGACTCCACCTTCGGCCCACGCCATCAGTACCCGTCCAAGGAGATGCCGCAATGAACCCCGAGACCTTTTCCGACCTGGCCGCTTCCCGGCACTCCGTGCGGGACTTCCGGGCCGATCCCGTACCGCCTGAGGTCATCGAGGAGATCCTGGAGGATGCCCGCCAGGCACCGAGCTGGTCCAACACCCGACCCCTTTCATGGTGGCGCTGGCCACCGGTGAGCAGGCGGACCGTCTGCGCGCGGCCTACGTCAAGGAGTTCGACGCCGCCCTCCCCCTCCAGCACAAGGAGCCCGGGGCGATGGCCCGCCTGGCCCTGAGCGGCAAGGCGCCCGACGGCGACTACCCGACCTGGGCGCCCTACCCCGCGGACCTGCTGCCCCACTCCCAGGCGGTCGGCGGCCGGCTGTACGCGCACATGGGTATCGGCCGCAAGGACCGCGAGGCCCGTGACGCGGCCGCCCGCCGCAACTGTGAGGCCTTCGGCGCCCCGGTCATCGGTTTTCGTCCTGGTCCACGAGGGCCTCATGCCCTTCGCGGCGCTCGACGCCGGGATCATGCTGCAGACCCTGTTCCTGTCCGCCAAGGCCCACGGCGTCGACTCCTGTCCCCTGGGGGTCCTGGCCACCTGGCGCCGTCCCTTCGACGCCGAGTTCGAGGCGCCGTCGGACTACCGCCTCATCACGGGCTTCGCCCTGGGCTACGCCTCCGACGCCCCCGTCAACGACTTCCGGGCCGAGCGGCGCCCCGTGCGCCTGGTGCCGAACCGCAGCTGATCCGGTTGCGGTCGGCTCACGCCGTCACCGCCCGAGGTGCTCGACGTCGCGGTCGTACCTTGAGCCTCGCGTTCGAGGGGTAGAGGGTACGACCGCGCGCCCTATGGTACGAACACACAGTGCTCCGTCCTGGTTTCGTGACGGATCCTAGGCCGGCTGCGTGCCGTCCAGTGCGGCCTGAGGCGGGCGGCGCCACCGCGGCGGGACGACGAGCCCGCGCCGGCGGACCGCCAACAGCATGGCCACGCCGGCCGCCGTGCACACGATGACCGCGACGACGGAGGCCTCGATCCCCATGACTCCGCCGGTGAGCAGGTCAGGGCCGGTGAAGCGGGCCTCGATGAGTCCGCGTCCCGACCCGATGCCGGAGATGTCGGAGCCGAAGATGCCGCCCTGGACGAAGTTCCAGGCGACGTGCACCCCGATCGCCACCTGACTCGTGACAGCTTGGTGGGTTTTCGGTGACTCGGGGTGAGTTTTCGTTGGTATTGCGGTGTTGGGGGTCTGGTGGTGGGGCACTAAGAGCCCGTATGGTGGGCTGGTGTGAGCCCGTTTGTGCGCAAGGTCAGGACAGCCTCAGGGGCCACGGCCGTTCAGATCGTGTCCAAGTCCGGTGGTGTGCGCCGGATCGTGGAGCACCTGGGATCAGCCCACGATGAGACGGAGCTGGAGGCCCTGCTGGAGGCCGGTCGGCAGAAGATCGCCGCCTGGCAGGGGCCAGGGGCTGCTGGACCTGGAGTCCCTGGAACCGACACCGGGACACACCAATCTGGCCAGGACTACGGTGGAGTCCAAAGCACTCCAGGTTGTTGTGGGAGGTCCTGCACGGCGCCTACCAGCGTCTGGGCCTGGGTGAGGCGGTTGGGGGTGACCGGGCCTTTGAGCAGATGGTTCTGGCGCGTCTGGTCGAGCCGACCTCCAAGGCCCAGGTCCCCCGGGTGCTGAGTGACCTGGGCCTGGAGCCGGTCACCGTGCGGACCTTGTTCCGCTCCCTGGCCCGGGCCCATGAGCGGGGCTACCGTGAGAGCCTCTCCAACGCCTTGTTCGAGCACGTCACCAACACTGGTGGGGGTCTGGCCCTGTGCCTGTACGACGTCACCACGCTCTATTTCGAGGCCGAGCGTGAGGACGACCTACGCAAGGTCGGCTACTCCAAAGAGCGAAGGGTCGATCCCCAGGTCATCGTCGGCCTGCTGGTCGACCGCCGTGGTTTCCCTCTGAGAATCGGGTGCTGGGAAGGGAACAAGGCCGAGACCACCACGATCATCCCTATCGTGGAGGCCTTCCAGGCCGCCCACGGTATTGAGGAGCTCGTGATCGTCGCTGATGCCGGCATGCTCTCAGCGACCAACCTCACGGCCCTGGATGACGCCCGGTTGCGGTTCATCGTCGGGGCCCGCACTACCCGGGCCCCAGGTGACCTGGAGGCCCACTTCCGCTGGGCCGGGGACGCCTTCACCGACGGCCAGGTCATTGACACCATCACCCCCAGGAGAGGCTCGCGGAGCGAGCGGGACGTCAGCAAGCGTCGTGAGCCCGTCTGGGACCCGCACACTCACCCGGGGTCGTGGCGGGCGGTGTGAGCCTACTCCAGAAGCGCGCCGCCAGGGACACTCAGACCCTGGCCGCCCAGGCCAACCGCGCTAGGGGCCGTCGTCGCCGGAGAGAGACGTCCCAAGGGCACCAGGTTCGTCACCACCCACGCCGGTGACGCCACCCTGGACGAGGCCTCCCTGGCCCGGGCCCGCTCCCTGGTGGGCCTCAAGGGCTACGTCACCAACATTCCTGCACGCCTGATGGACGCCGGTGAGGTGGTCTCGTCGTATCACGAGCTGTGGCACGTCGAGCAGTCCTTCCGGATGAGCAAGCACGACCTGAGAGCCCGCCCCGTGTTCCACCACACCCACGATGCTATCGAGGCGCACCTGACCGTGGTCATGGCCGCCCTAGCCGTCGCCCGCTATCTTCAGGACGTCACTGGGATCAGCATCAAACGCATCATCCGTACCCTTAAGCCCTCCAAGACGTCACCATCAACCTCAACGGCCATAACATAACTGCCCAACCCCAAATCACCCCAACCGCAGCCAGCATCCTCAAATCCCTACAGTCCCCAGGGCACTAAGGTGTCACGAGTCAGGCGGGACGACGAGTCCGCGCTGGCGGACCGCCAACAGCATGGCCAGGCCAGTTGCTGTGCCCAGCACAAACGTAACGACGGATCCCTCGATCCCCATGACTCCGCCGGTCAACAGATCAGGGCCGGTGAAGCGGGCCTCGATGAGCCCGCGTCCCGACCCGGTGCCGGAGATGTCGGAGCCGAAGATGCCGCCCTGGACGAAGTTCCAGGCGACGTGGCACCCCGATCGCCAGCCACAGGCGACGGGTGAGCAGGTAGCAGGCGCCCAGCAGGATCCCCGCCTCCAGCGCGATCGCCACCGCACCGATAACAGTCATGTTTTTATTACTCAAGTGAGATAAGCCGAAGAAAATTGAGGCAACACCCAACGAAAGCCAACTCCCCAAGATATTCTCCATGATTTGCAACAAGAAACCCCGATAAAAGATCTCCTCGATAACGCCAGCATACAATCCGGCCCATGCACCTCCAATAACCCCCACATTCCAACCGACATCTTTCACTCGATAGCACCCAACAGCAAAAAGAATCACGATGACAGCACCCACGATGAGCGCACCAACAACAAATCCAACACAAAATTCACGAAACCCCACCCCGCGCCCAGCAAGTTCAATAACAGGTCTTCCACCAGCGACGCGGACCAGCACCCAGTATCCAGGCAACACAGCCAATACACTCAAAAGTGCAAAAGCATGCCAAAATTTTACATCAGCACCAGAGGTTATTGCGGACGCAAGCTCATTATATCTCCTAGATAAAAAGCCCTGAATGGATAGAAATAGGAATAACCCTAAAGTGAGCTGCAACAGGACACGTTTAAACCACACAGGATCCGCCTTCGGCGACGGAGGAGCACTCCACTGAGGATTCACAGGAATATAACAGTTCAAAAAACTTTTGATTTTCCGTGCCACATTAGTGCATAGAGAGATCTTACTTAGGGTCATAGATTCAATTCCTACACTCGCTAACCACTTTGACTGATCGAGTCAGAACAATAATATCTCTTTCAGCCCCAATGTAAAAGCCAGCAGATTGCCGCTAGATCTTGGCCACCGGGGCGTAGCGCAGGATGAGGCGCTTGGTGGTGGGGGCGCCGTCGATGACGAACTCGACGCGGGCGGTCAGGGACCGTCCCTTGCCCTCCCAGGCCGACGACGGTGCCCACCCCGTAGGAGTCGTGGCGCACCTGGTCGCCGGTCCTCAGCCCGGCGACGGCCGCGGGCAGGTCCTCCGAGGCGACAGCGCCGGCCGGCGAGGAGGCGCTCTGCTTGCCGCGGGCCTCGAGGCGGGCGGAGGCGCGCTTGGCAGCCCGGTCCTGGGCGGTCTCCACGCGCCCCAGCTTGCCCGAGCGCTTGGTGCCTGCGCCCACGGGCGGGGCGAAGTCATCGTCGTCGGGTAGGGAGCTCTGCCGGGAGGAGCCTGAGCGCCGCCCACCCGAGCCGAAGCCGCCCTCGCCCCAGCTGCTGCCCCAGCCGGTGCCGCCGCCGCGCAGCGCCTCCATGGAGGAGGCCAGACGCTTCCAGTCGATGGTCTCGTCCGGCACGTCGTCGAGGAAGCGGGAGGCGGGCATGGCGTTGGCGGCGCCCCAGGCCGAGCGTACCGCGGCGCGGGTGAGGTAGAGGCGCTCGCGGGCACGGGTGAGGGCCACGTAGGCCAGGCGCCGTTCCTCAGCGAGCTCGGTCTCCTCGGTCAGGGAGCGGCTGTGGGGGAAGGTGCCGTCCTCCATGCCGGTGACGAAGACGACCGGGAACTCCAGGCCCTTGGCGGTGTGGACGGTCATGAGGGTGATCTGGCCCTGCTCCTCGGCCTGCCGGGCCTCCTCATCCTCCAGGTCGGCGCTGGGCGGGAGCTGATCGGAGTCGGCCACGAGCGAGACGCGCTCGAGGAAGTCGGCCAGGGTGCCGTCGGGGTTGGCGGCCTGGAAGTCGCTGGCCACGGAGTGGAGCTCGGCGAGGTTCTCCACGCGGGTGGCGTCCTGGGGGTCGTCGCTGGCGCGCAGCTCGGCGAGGTAGCCCGAGGCATCCAGGGCGGAGTCGAGGATGTCGGCGACGCCGTCGCCGGCGGTGACCATGTGACGCAGGGTGGCGAGCAGCTCGTGAAAGCCGCGCACCTGGTTGCGGGCCCGGGTGGTCAGGCCCTCGACCTCGGGCGGCTCACCGGCCCCGGTGGAGGGGGCCTGTCCGTCGGCGTTCTCGGTTCCGTCCGTCTGGGCCTCACGGGGGGCTCCGGCGGCGTCGGCGACGGCTTGCCCGAAGGAGACGGCGTAGCGGGCGGCGTGCTCGGCCAGGGCGCCCTCGGCCTTGTCGCCCAGGCCGCGTTTGGGGACGTTGAGGATGCGGCGCAGGTTGACGTCGTCGTCGGGGTTGTCGACGGCGCGCAGGTAGGCGATGGCGTCCTTGATCTCGCGGCGGTCGTAGAAGCGGGTGCCGCCGATGACCTTGTAGGGCTGGCCGGCGCGCATGAAGGCCTCTTCGAGGGCGCGGGACTGGGCGTTGGTGCGGTAGAAGACGGCGACGTCGCGGGGGCGCACGCCGTGCTCGTCGGCCAGGCGGTCGACCTCCTGGCTGATCCAGCGGGCCTCGTCGTGCTCGGAGTCGGCGACGTAGCCGGTGATGGGGGCGCCGTCGCCGGCGGCGGTCCACAGGTTCTTCTCGCGCCGGCCGCTGTTGCGGGAGATGACGGCGTTGGCGGCCGAGAGGATGTTCTGGGTGGAGCGGTAGTTCTGCTCCAGCAGGATGGTGCGCGCCGAGGGGTAGTCCTCCTCGAACTCCTCGATGTTGCGGATGGTGGCGCCGCGGAAGGCGTAGATGGACTGGTCGGAGTCACCGACGACGGTGAGCTCGCCCGGAGGCAGGGCCGAGCCTGCCCCGGAGGTGCCGGGCCCGCCGACGAGCTCGCGCACGAGGACGTACTGGGCGTGGTTGGTGTCCTGGTACTCGTCGACCAGGATGTGGCGGAAGCGGCGCCGGTACATCTCGGCCACGGCCGGGCGGGTCTGGAGCAGGGCGACCGTGCGCATGATGATGTCATCGAAGTCCAGGGCGTTGGCGGCGCTCAGGCGCTGGGCGTAGGCGCGGTAGACCTCGGCGAGGTGGCGCTCGAGGGGGTTGGAGGTGACGGCCCGCTCGGCGAACTGGGCCGGGGTGATGAGCTCGTTCTTGAGGTCGGAGATGCGGTGGGCGAAGGTCTTGGGGGTGAAGCGCTTGGGGTCGATGCCCAGCTCGCGCACGATGAGGGTGATGAGGCGGGTGGAGTCGGCGGCGTCGTAGATGGAGAAGGTGGAGCGCAGGCCGGCGGCCTCGTGCTCGCGGCGCAGGATGCGCACGCAGGCGGAGTGGAAGGTGGAGACCCACATGCGTTCGCCGGCCGGGCCCCACCAGGGCGGTGACGCGTTCGCGCATCTCGGCGGCGGCCTTGTTGGTGAAGGTGATGGCCAGGATCTCGCCGGGGCGGGCGCGGCCGGTGGCGATGAGGTGGGCGATGCGGTGGGTCAGGACCCGGGTCTTGCCCGAGCCCGCGCCGGCGATGATGAGCAGGGGGGCGCCGGCGTGGGTGACGGCGGCCTCCTGGGCGGGGTTGAGGCCACGGATGAGCTGGGCCGGGTCTGAGACTGTGACGCCCCAGGCCGGGCCGGTGGGCTGGCCCGCGGGCGCGGTGCCGTCGGCTCGGGTGCGGGCCGCGGCGGCGTTGGCCTGGGCGCGGGCGACCAGGGCGGAGACCTCGTCCTGGCGCTCCTCCCAGGTGGGGGCTGCGGCGGACTCGTCCTCGGGCGGTGGGGCGTCCTCAGGGCCCCAGTCCTCCTCCAGGGGCCTCGACGTCGGCCCAGGAGTCATCGTCGAAGGACCTGCGGCGGGGACGAGGGCGGGTAGCGCGGCCTCGGGCGGCGGTGTGGCCGCACCGCCGGAGCCGGGCATGGGCAGGGCGCCGAAGAGGGAGTTCATCGCGTTCATCGTGAGGCCAAGCCTAGGCCAGGCCACCGACACGTTACGTACCTCAGTGATAACACTCCCTGGCCGAACACACAGCATCCACCCGTCACACTCGACCGACTCGAATCCACAACATTAAAACTTCCTCTTTACAACATATACCCACGAACTCATTATATGTTCCGGCCGCGCCCACCACCCTAAGAGATCGCCTATCCGACTACAGAACCATCGCAGGAAAACTTCGCCCTAAATAATATTTCATCAGCACAACAGACTAAACCGCCCAATAGAATATCACCTAAATGACGTCAGCAATTCATCAATCTCCTTAACCTCTGGTCGCACTAAATTTTTCACGTCATTAACTAACACAATAACGAATCCGACCGACACAAAAGTCACGGCGAACATAAACCACCACCAACTCCGACTCCAGAGGCCACTCAAGATCGAAGCGGAATACAGGATCGGCAGGAACAAACTAGCGAAGAATGCAAAGAATGATGCAGCAGACCTTGAGACGGAAGCCCTCCTAGGATCCAAGAATCGCTCCCCAACGGTCACACCCAAAATTATCTTGTCTTTCTTCCCTTTGTCATGATAAATAAGCCCCTCGGGTGCCGCTTCAGCAATGAGTTGCTCGTAAACCTCACAGACATAAGAGTGGCCGGCATTCATCCCAACAATAAGCGAATGGTACGACAGCATCCCCCAAGGCAGCATAGCAGCTAAAGCCAACCAGATTGGCGGAACTCGACTAGGATCACCAACAACTATGGCAACAAAACCCATCGTCCCGACTATAAACCCCAACATATTTGTTGAAGCCCCATATATTGCCGAGCAATCCGCGCGCTGCGCAGCATACCCAGTCAACAACACATCAAGTTGCGGTGACTTCGACGCCGACTCGGACCCAACACTACTTCCACCGGAAATCGATTCCATCCCAGGACCTCCAAACAACTTTAGAAGAATCTCTATATCACACTCGCACAACACAACCCTCTTGGTGACCACCCCTAATCCAAACACGCCAAGGAACCCTAGGCGCCTAGAGTACCCCCAAATCCTGTAGTTGTCACGATTTTTAACATACCTGCCAGACATCTCCAGAAAACCAAAACAAGCAGGACGTCACATGGGAGAAATAATAGACACCACCTATGTAACATAGGTTATATATGACAGTGAATTTACAAAGTTAGACAATAATTCGCCACCAGAACTACTGCGAGATGCGCACACGTAGTGCACAATCAAAGAAGTTCTTTAAATGGATGGAAGGAGCCGAGATGCGCACCATTGCTCTGTACACGACCGAGACCATGGCGGACTGGGAGTACGCCTACCTCACCACTCAGATCGCGGGCGCGGAGCAGCTCAAGCCCAGGCGCTTCCGGCTGCTGCTCGTGGGCGACGGGCTCGAGCCGGTGCGCACGCTGGGGAACCTTCCGCTGGCCCCGGAGGCCGACCTCAACGCCCTGGACGCGCTGGCTGAAGAGGGATCCCTCGCGGCCCTGGTCATTCCGGGAGGGGACCACTACGCAGCCGGGCACGACCGGCTCATCGAGGCCGTCGGCAGCCTCCTGGAAAAGGAGATTCCGGTGGCGGCCATCTGTGGTGCCACGCTCCTGCTGGCACGGGGCGGTTTCCTGGACGATCGCGGCCACACCTCGAATGCCTCGGTCTTCCTGCAAACCAGTGGATACCGAGGTGGCAATCACTACGTGGAGACGCCGGTGGTTACCGATCGGGGTGTCACCACGGCCTCAGGCATTCATGCGGTTCCGTTCACCGCGGAGGTCCTGCGGATCACTGGGCTCGTGCCCGATGCGATGGCCGACGCCTGGGAGCAGGTCTTCCTGAGTGCCCGGGAGGACGACTACATGGCGCTCATGGAGGCGACCGCCGCCTGGCAGAACAGCTAAAGGACACGGGGCAGCGCCTGCCGCCGCAGGACAACGAGTCACTACGACACACCCCTGGCATCAGCGGCAAGCCACGGCCGCTCGACTGAGCATCCTCTCCCCGAAGGGAGCCCTGAACCCACCCAAGGACGCTTCCTTGCTCAACTAGTACGAATCTCGTACTATATGTTCTACGTAGTAGATGGATGTGAGGGCAGCATCTCGCTGTCAAGTGACTCCGAGGAGGCTTCCATGAGTCGAACAATCGAGTACCGCACATTCGGCGAGCCAGAGGTCCTGGAGGAGGCCGAGCGCCCGCCGCAGGCACCCGGCGACGGAGAGGTACGCATCGCGGTGCGCGCCATCGGGCTCAACCCCCTCGACTTCAAGACCTTCCGAGGCGATCTGCGAAGGCTTGAACGGGTTCAGCGCATCCTTCATCCTCGACGCTGGCTGCAGGGCGCATCCGCTCGCTTCCCCAGGGGCGTGGCCCGCGACTTCGCAGGCGTCATTGATGCCGTCGGTGCGAACGTCACCGACCTCGCCGTGGGCGATGCCGTGCTGGGCACCTTGCGAAAGTGCGCCCGGTCAGGCCGACACCGCGGGGCACTCACCACCGAGCTGGTGGCACCCGCCGACGACGTCATCACGAAGCCGGCTCCACTGTCCTTCACGCAGGCGGCCTGCCTGGGTGTGGCTGCGCAAACCGCGTGCGGCGCATTCAAGCAGCTGAACCTGCACGAGGGCGATGTCATTGTCATCAGTGCCGCCGCAGGCGGTGTGGGTTCGCTCGCCTCTCAGCTGGCCGTGAGCCGAGGCGCCACCGTCATCGGAATCGCCGGCGCGCGCAATATGGACTATCTCCGCTCCTTGGGCGCTATTCCAGTCACCTACGGCGAGAATCTGACCAGCCGGATTCGCGACGCGGCTCCCTCCCCCGTCACCAAGCTCCTGGACTGCTACGGCGGCACCTACGTACGGCTTGGCCGCGATCTCGGACTGACGGGCCGTTCCATCGGCACCCTGGTTCCCTCACCCGCGGCGATCGTCAGGGGTGCGCAGTTCACCGGCTCACGGCACAGCAGTGGACGCGGCGACCTCGAGGAGGTGGCAGAGCTGGTGGCGGACGACGCCATCAAGGTCGAGCTTGCTCGCACCTACTCCTTCACACTGGAGCAGATTCGCGCCGCCTACACCGAGCTGGCAAAGGGCCACGTCCGCGGCAAGCTCGTCATCGATCTATCCTGACACTCACCTATGTTCACCCCGATCAGGAGGGCCGCTTGAGCGGAGGGATTCACGATCAGCGTCTCATCCGGGCGTTGCGTGCCATGAACAGCGAGCTCGCCGCCAGCAACCGCGCTGTCGCTGCGAAAACCGGACTCAACGACAGCGATCTGGCGGTACTCGACGCCCTGCACCGCGACGGCCCGCAGACCCCCACTGCCCTCGCTCGCCGCACCCGGATGGGGACAACAACGATGACGAGCGTACTGCGGCGACTCGTCCGCGATGGCTGGGTTGAGCGTCGTCCCAGCGAGACGGACCTGCGCTCCTTCACCATCCACGCCACGAGCGCTGATCGCCTCGCCGAGATATTCCTGCCCGCCAACCGGAAACTGACGGCACTGGTGGACGGCTGGCCCGAGAACCGGGTCAATCAGCTCATTGAGTTCCTGGAGGACGCCACGACGGTGATCCACGAGTCGGCGGATCGGCTATTGACCAAGGACGGCGACAACGTCTGACCTCGTTCATACATCCCCCAGGTGCGTATACACACAGCGCCGAATCCACCCTGACGATCAATCCTCGACAGGTCTCTGGACTCGCGTCGCTAGGGGCTCCACGATAGAAAGGTGTACTCCGAGACGGTCCTGACTGAGCAGCGCACGCTCTGGCGCTCGATAGGTGGCGGCGCCGCATCATTCCCGCTGACGGATGCGTCGACCTCATCGTCCGCAGCGAACAGGTGCTCCTTTGCGGCCCGCAGACCCGTATCGTCCACGCACCTGCCGATAGTTCTCCCCACAGTCGTTACTCAGGTCGCTGAGCATCCTGGAGAAACCCGCTCAAGACCGTTTCAAGCGCCACGGCATGAGTCGTCGCCGCAGCCCAGACGAGGCGATCATCAACGCTGCCGTACTCATGCGCGATAATATTACGCATACCTATGATCCGATGAATATCTGGAATTTGGTCAGCCGCCTGCGGATCCGCACGCCGCACCCGATTCAGCGCCTCCCCGAGGATCTCGATCTGCCGTTCGACAGCGGACCTCAGCATCAGATCTGATAGGTACTCCTCCTCGCTCGCACCCGACGTGAACCGTCGCAGAGCACGCACCGCCTGAAGGGCATCCCAGACGTGAGCATAGGACTCAGGCCGCATAGACATCCGCAGCACCCCTCAGCGCCGAGGACTTGAAGTAAGGATTCTTGACCGAATCGGCAGTGACCAGGTCAATCTTTCTTCCGAAGATTCTGGTCAGCTCGTCCTGAAGCCCAAAGAAATCTGCAAATCGATCCTCCCGATCCGCCTGGAAGTCGACGAGAAAGTCAATGTCACTAGTACAGGGATCGAAACGCTCAGTAAGCACCGACCCAAAAACGCGCAATCGAGCAACACCAAACCGGGCGCATACATCCGACAGCGCCTTGGTATCGATCGCCACTTTCACCGCCACAGAACCATTCTCTCAGAACCGCGCAACGTTGACCAGAGATCAACCACGTCAGCCACTGGGGCGGTAGGCGGCCCAGCACCTATACCTCGCCTACCGCAGGGCCTCACCGCACGGCGCGCAGGTAGCGGTCGCGGCCGGTGAGGTCCTGGCCGGTCTCGGCCTGCTTGAACCCGGCCCCGAGCGCGGCCGCACGCAGCAGCGCCCCTGCTCGTGGTCGTGCTCCATGACGAGCACCCCACCGGTGCGCAGCAGCGCGACCGAGCGCACCAGGACGTCAATCGGAATCTCCAGCCCGTCGGGGCCCCCGCCGTAGAGCGCCACCGTGGGCTCGTGCTGGGCCGTCTCAGTGTCCTCCACGGCTCCGGCCGGGACGTAGGGCGGATTGGAGACGACGACGTCGACCTGCCCGTTGAGGTCATGAAGGACCAGCGGGTCGGTGGCGTCGGCGTGGATCACCTCGACGCGACCGGGCACCAGCCGCTCACAGTTCTCGCGGGCCAGGGACGCGGCGGTCTCGCTGATCTCGACGGCGACCACCCGGGCTCCCGGCACCTCCTTGGCGACGCAGGCCGCAATCGCCCCCGAGCCGGTACACAGGTCCGCGGTCAGGACCACTCCCCCGCCGCCGTCCATGACCGCCCGGGCCGCCTCAATGGCGGCCCCGGCCACCACCTCGGTCTCCGGGCGCACGATGAACACACCGGGACGGCTGATGAGCTCGGCACCCCGCAGCCACATGCGCCCAATGATGTGCTGGAGCGGCTCACGGCACTCGCGGCGCAGCACCAGCGCGTCATAGGCGGCCGGGAAGTCACCGTCAGCGCCGTCGGCCAGCAGCAGGGCCCGCCCCAGCAGGTGCTCAGCCAGGATGCGGGCATCGACCTGAGGGCTGGTCACGCCGGCCGCAGCCAGCCGACCGGCAGCCTGACGCACCAGCGCCCGCAGCCCGTAGCGGTCCACCGCGCCCGCCGGCGCGCCGCCACACAACTCAGGAACCACTGCCCTCACCCACCTGGGATAATCGTTCGGCCTCGTCCATGGCGATGGCCGAGGCGATTACTGGACCGAGATCACCGTCAAGAACGGCATCGAGGTTGTAGGCCTAGAAGCCGGTGCGGTGGTCGGCGATCCGGTTCTCAGGGAAATTGTAGGTGCGGATGCGCTCGGAGCGGTCCACAGTGCGCACCTGGCTGCGACGGGCCTGCGCCGCCTCGGCGGCGGCGGCCGCCGCGCGCTCGGCCAGGAGCCGGGCCCGCAGGACCCGCATGGCCGCTTCCTTGTTCTGCAGCTGGGACTTCTCGTTCTGCATGGACACGACGATCCCTGTGGGCAGGTGCGTGATGCGCACGGCCGAGTCCGTGGTGTTGACGCTCTGGCCCCCTGGTCCCGAGGAGCGGAAGACGTCGATGCGCAGGTCCGCGGCGTCGATCTGGAGCTCGCCGGGGTCGTCAGCCTCCGGCATGACGAGGACGCCGGCCGCGGAGGTGTGGATGCGCCCCTGGGACTCGGTGACCGGGACTCGCTGGACGCGGTGGACGCCGCCCTCGTACTTCAGGTGCGCCCACACCCCGTCCTGGGGCTCTACAGGCCCGCGGGCCTTAATAGCCAGGCGCACGTCCTTGTAACCGCCCAGGTCCGAGTCAGTGGCGTCCAGGACCTCCACGGCCCAGCCCTGCCGCTCGGCGTAGCGGGAGTACATGCGGGCCAGGTCGGAGGCGAACAGCGCCGACTCCTCACCGCCCTCACCGGCCTTGACCTCGATGATGACGTCGCGGGAGTCGTCAGGATCCCGGGGCACGAGGACCTCGCGCAGGTGCTCGCCGGCAGCGGCCTCGGCAGCCTCCAGGGCCGGCACCTCAGCGGCGAAGTCCTCGTCCTCCGCGGCCAGCTCGCGGGCGTCAGCCAGGTCGGCACTGGCCGACTGCCAAGCCCGGTAGGCGGCCACGACCCTGCCCAGCTCGGCGTAGCGGCGCCCCAGCCGACGCATGGCGCCCGGGTCGGCAGCCGCGGGCCCGGCCATCTCGGCCTCGATATCCGCATACTCGGCCAGGAGCGGCTCTGCGGCGGAGAAGTCCTCACTCATGGACTCGGGTTCCTTCACTGGCTAGGAGTCGTGCTGACGGGCACCAGCGGCACTCGTGCGATATGCAAACGACGCCGACGGCGACTCTGGGAGCCGGCCGCCGGCGTCGTGAGACGCGGCTACTTGCTGCGCTTGCCGTACCGGGCCTCGAAGCGGGCGACGCGGCCACCGGTGTCGAGGATCTTCTGCTTGCCGGTGTAGAACGGGTGGCAGGCCGAGCACACGTCCACGCGGATCTCACCGGAGGTGACGGTGGAGCGGGTCTCGAAGGTGTTGCCACAGGTGCACGTGACCGTGGTGGCCACGTAGTCGGGGTGGATGCCCTGCTTCATAGGGTTTCTCCTTAAGCGTCAGAGGGTCCCGGGTCCCACGCGGGAGCGAGGGTGAACCGGAGGCCAGCAGCAGACTATGCCACCGGCCGCCGGCCCATGCAACGGTTTTACCGCGTGAGACCGGGCACCTGGCCGGTTGCGTTACTCGTCCTCGCCGTCGGCCAGGGAGGTGCCGGCCGGGGTGGTCTTGGACAGCACCATGAGGAACTCGGCGTTGGACTGGGTGTCCTTGAGCTTGGAGAGCACCAGCTCGATGGCCTGCTGCTGCTCCAGCCCGGCGAAGAGGCGGCGCAGGCGCCACATGATCTTGAGCTGGGCGGGGTCGATGAGCAGCTCTCGCGGCGGGTGCCGGAGGCCGCCACGTCCACAGCCGGGAAGATGCGCTTGTCGGCGAGCTGGCGCGACAGCCGCAGCTCCATGTTTCCGGTTCCTTGAACTCCTCGAAGATGACCTCATCCATCTTGGAGCCGGTCTCCACCAGGGCCGTGGCCAGGATGGTCAGGCTGCCGCCGTTCTCCACGTTGCGGGCCGCCCCGAAGAAGCGCTTGGGCGGGTAGAGGGCGGAGGCGTCCACACCACCGGAGAGGATCCGGCCGCTGGCCGGGGCTGCCAGGTTGTAGGCGCGCCCGAGCCGGGTGATGGAGTCCAGCAGCACGACGACGTCCTGGCCCAGCTCCACGAGGCGCTTGGCGCGCTCGATGGCCAGTTCGGCCACGATCGTGTGGTCGGATGCGGGGCGGTCGAAGGTGGAGGCGATGACCTCACCCTTGACCGTGCGCTGCATGTCGGTGACCTCCTCAGGGCGCTCGTCGACGAGCACGACCATGAGGTGGGCCTCGGGGTTGTTGACGCTGATGGCGTTGGCGATCTGCTGCAGGACGATCGTCTTACCCGCCTTGGGCGGGGAGACGATGAGCCCGCGCTGCCCCTTGCCGATGGGCGAGACCAGATCAATGATCCGCGGGGTGACGGCCTTGGGCGTGGTCTCCAGGCGCAGCTGCTCCTGGGGGTAGAGGGGGTGAGCTTGGCGAACTCGGGGCGGCGCTGGAACGCTCGGCGTCCATGCCGTTGACGGTCTCGACGCTGACCATCGGGTTGTACGACCCGGCCGGCCCGGTTCTGACGGCGGTTGTTGCGCCCGCCCTGGTGGGGGTGGAGGACTCTCCGCCCTCACGGACCCAGCCGGTCACGGCGTCGCCGGCACGCAGCCCGTTGTCCTTGATGAGCTGGTTGGAGACGTAGACGTCCTTGGGGCCGGGCAGGTACCCGGAGGTGCGCAGGTAGGCGTGCTGGTTGTCGGTGACGTCCAGGATGCCGGCGACCGGCAGGAGGGACCTCGTCCTCACGCGACTGGTTGCGATTGCCGCGCCCCGCGGAGCCGTCCAGCCCTCGCGGCCGGAGTCGCGGTCATCGCGGTCGAAGCGGTCGCGTCCGCGCTTGCGGCCCCGACGACGACGCCCACCGCGCTCCTCGTCGTAGCTGTCGGAGTCATCGCTGCCGTCACGGCTCCGGCGCGGACGCTCCTGGGGAGTCGACGACGGAGGTCCCGGTGGCGTCAGCCAGGTCCCGCATGAGAGCGGCCTTGGCGTCGGCGTGGTCCTCGGGCGAGTCGGTGCGGGTCTCGCGTGAGGCGCGCTCCTGGTTCTCGGGGGCGCCGGCGGAGGCCTGGGCGCGCCGGCGGCCACGGCGGAACTGGTCGCGCGAGGAGCGCTCACCCCGCTCCGAGCGCCCGTAGGAGTCACGGTCATCGCCCTCAGTGGTCTCGGAGCGCTCGGCGCGCTCGCGCCACCGGCTGCGTGCGGGGCGCTCCTCGTCACGGCCGGAGCCGCTGTCCGAGTCGCTGCCGGAGGAGCCGGAGCGATCGGGCAGATCGAGGCCCAGGTCGAGGGCCGGTGCGGACTGGCGCTCCTCGGGGGCCCCGGAGGCCGCGGTGGCGCGACGACGGCGGGAGCGCCCGGAGGCCGCGGCCGGGGGCTGCTCCGGTGCGGGCTCACTGGCCGCTGAGGCGGAGGAGGAGTCAGCGGCGTTGCTCGTCCCGGCATCGGGCGAGCTCTTCGACGTGCTGTGGGAGTCGGGAGTGGAGGCGGAGGAGCCGCGCGCCTCACGGATGGCGGCGACGAGCTCACTCTTACGCATACGGGAGGTGCCCTTGAGGCCCATGGAGCCGGCGAGCGACTGAAGCTCGGCCAGACGCATGGTGGAAAGCGAGGGCTGGGCGCTGGAGGTCTCGGTCACGAGTGTCCTAACGGTGTGATAACGCTCCGACAAAGGAGACGTTCAACTGGGGAGACTTCCCCGGAATCATTCACGGGGGTGGGTCATGCACTGCCGGCTTCTGCTGAGACCTGAGCCTCAGGTCCGGGGCTGGTGCGGTCAGCGGCATGGTGCGATCCGTGCGGCCGACAGCGTCATCATAGCAGCCCGGAGAAGCAGCACCTAACGGAACACTGGCGAGCAACGCCGGGGATGCAGCCATTATTCCACCCATGACACTTCTCGCCGTCGCCGTGACGCCGGTGGGGCCGACCGCACACACGATCAGCCCCACCGGAATGATCGACTCGGACACCACCAAGCCGACTCTTGCCCTTCAAGCCCCCAGGCTCACGACCTCAACGACCTGCGAGTAGCGCCTCCATGGGCGCGAAGTCGGCCAACGGGTCAACCGGCGCCTGGCGCGGGAAGCGCTCCATGAGCGTGGCCAGCTCCCGTCCCGCCCGGGCCACGCGCTCACTCAAGGGCGACTCGGGCCTCTCAGAGGATGATGGCCTCTGCCAGGCCGCACCGAAGTCCTCGCTGGCCGCGAAGACGGCGGTCTGCGTCGGCAGGGCCTTCATGTAGACCACCAGCGGCCGCAGCGCCATCTCGGTCACAAGACTGTGCCGCGCAGTGCCGGCCGTCGCCCCCAACAGGACAGGGACGCCCTCAAGCGTGCCCGCCGGCAGCACATCCATGGCGGACTTGAACAGTCCGGAGTAGGAGGCCCTGAAAGACCGGGCTGACCAGGATGACGCCGTCGGCGGCGGACAGGGCATCGATCACCTTCTGCAGGTCGGCGGACACCGGCCCACCCACACCGGCCAGGGCGATGTCCTTGACCAGGGGCCTGAGCCCGATGACCTCGATGCTGGCCAGGCGGGAGTCGGCCTCCAGGGCCTTGCGAGTCGACTCAGCCAGCCGCTCGGCGAGCCGCTGGGAGGTCGAGGCTCCGAGACCCCGGCGTGCAGAGCCACTGATCCGCTCAGACGCCCCATCTGGGTATTGGCGTAGGCGTCATAGGGTCGGCGATCCGGCCAGGGACTGGGTGCCCCGGAAGGGAGCGACGGGCGCGGTCGTATCAGCGGTCATGTCATCCATCTCCTGCCTGTCACTCGTCGTGTCACGGGTTCCCCATGCCATCTCAGATCCTCACCTTCCGGCCCGTGAGCGGGTCGAACTCGTTGGACAGGGAGAAGGGGCTCCTCAGCCGGAGGCTCGGCCCCCTCCAGCAGGGGCCCGGTGGCGCGGGTGGAGCGGCGCGTCAGGAACCCCTTTCGGGCCTGGTGGACTCCAGCTCGGCGCGCAGCGCAGAACGATCTCGGAACCCAGGTACTCGATCTGCTTCTGCATCTCCTTGTGCGGGACGCCGCCCAGGTCAGGTTGAAGGCCTGACGCTGGTAGTCGCCGATCGCGTCCCGGTAGGTCAGGGTACTTCTCCACGATCTGCTCAGGCGTGCCGACCGCGAGGCGTGTGCTGTGTCATCTCTTCCAGCGACGCCCCTGGTAGACGTAGGGTGTTGCGGAAGTAGGGGTGTATCGCTCGATGGCCTCGGTCTCACTCCTGGCGGCGAAGATCTGTCCGCCCAAGCCCACGATCGCCTGCTCGGGCCGACCATGACCATAGAAGGCGAAGCGCTCTCGGTAGAGGTCGACCATCTTCTTGACGTGGTCGATGGGCCAGAAAGATGTTGTTGTGGAGGTATCCGTCTCCGTAATGGGCGGCCTGCTCGGCGATCTGGGGCGAGCGGATGGAGGCGTGCCACACGAAGGGCAGGACGCCGTCGAGTGAGCCGGGGCATGGATGTGAAGTCCTGCAGCGCGGTGCGGAACTCACCCTCCCAGTCCACATTGGTCTCGCGCCACAGGCGGCGCAGCAGGTCATAGTTCTCCACCGCGAGCGAGATGCCCTTGCGGATGTCCTTGCCGAACCAGGGATAGACCGGCCCGGTGTTGCCACGCCCCATCATGAGGTCGACGCGCCCGTCGGAGAGGTGCTGGAGGTAGGCGTACTCCTCAGCCAGACGCACCGGGTCATTGGTCGTAATGAGGGTGGTCGCAGTGCTCAGGAGAAGCTTGTCCGTGCGGGCGGCGATGTTGGCCAGCAGGGTCGCGGGTGACGACGGCGCGAAGGGTGGGTTGTGGTGCTCCCCGGTAGCGAAGAAGTCCAAACCTGCCTGCTCAGCCAGGACCGCCATCTCGACGGTGTTCTTGATGCGCTGATGCTCACTGGGAGCCTTACCAGTAGCCGGATCGGTCGTGATGTCTCCAACTGTGAAGATTCCAAACTGCATCGGACGTCCTCCCCATTTCTCAACACTGGATTTCAATGATTTCTTGTGCACTGAGAGAACTGGAGAAGCCCATAGTTTATTACTCAACTACCCAAATGTGGTGCACGTCCCACGCGTAAGCAGGGCTCTGCCGCCTCACCGGGGATTCGAGACGGACGCAGATCGCGGGCGTCCTCGAGTCGAGGACGCCCGCGATCAGGGAGGCGGATGAAGAAGCCGTCCGCGCGGATCAGGAGGTCAGGACCGCCCCACGGGTGTCGATTCCGGGGCTGAGCACGCTCCAGCCGTGGTTCTCCAGGGCGAAGCGGGTCTGGTCGGCCAGGGTGGACAGGACCAGCACCGTGGGACCGGCGCCGGAGATGACGGCCGGGTAGCCCTGCTCGCGCAGCGAGTCCATGACGGCCATCGAGGCGGGCAGGACCCCGCGCCGGTACTCCTGGTGGAGGCGGTCCTCGGTTCCGGCCATGAGGAGGTCGGGGCGTCCAGCGAGCGCCAGCATGAGCACGGCGGCCCGGGAGGGTGTTGGAACAGGGCGTCCTCGCGCGGCACGGAGACCGGCAGAACCTGACGGGCCTCGCTTGGTGGACAGGCGCGTCGTCGCCGGCGGGATGAGCAGAGCTCACCCGAGGGAGGCGTCCACGGGCATGGGCGCCATGCGCGGGTGCCCGCCGCGCTCGACCCAGGCGACGGTGGCGCCTCCGAACACGGCCGGGGCGACGTTGTCGGGGTGGCCCTCGAAGTCGGTGGCCAGGGCGAAGATCCGGTCGTCGCTGAGGGCCTCGGGCTCGGCGATGAGGCCGCGCGCCAGCATGAGTCCGGCCACGGCGGCACTGGCGGACGACCCCATACCTCCGCCGTGGGGGATCCGGTTGACGCAGCGCATCTCGAAGCCGGCCTGTGGGGCTCCGACGGCGTCCAAGCCGGCCCGCAACGCCTGCACGACGAGGTTGTCGTCGTCGGTGGGGACGGTCTCGGCGCCGACGCCCTCGACGATGACGCGGGTGGTGCCGGTGATCGGCCGCACCGAGACCTCGTCGTAGTAGCGGAAGGCCATGCCGAAGGAGTCGAAGCCCGGCCCCATGTTCGCCGTCGTGGCTGGGACCCGGACGGCCGCGCGCTCGTAGACGATGCGCATGTCACTCGCCCTCGACGCGTTGGATGGAGACGACCTCGGCGACCCGGTCGGAGTCCCGCAGGCCCTCGACGGCGGCGTCGAGGTGGAAGACAGGGGGCAGGGTGGGTCACGAAGGTGACGACGGCCTGGTCGTGGCTGCCGTCGGAGGTGACGTAGGCGCTCTGGCGCACCGAGTTGATGGAGACCTCGTTCTCGGCGAGACGGAGGCCATCGCGGCCAGGAGCCGACGGAGTCGTCGGAGCGCAGCTGGATCTGGTAGCGGGTGACGGCGGCCTCGGGGCCGAGGACCGGCAGGCTCGCGTAGGAGGACTCGCGGGGGGCCTGGCCGCCGTGGACCCGATGCGCAGCGGCAGCGACGACGTCGGAGAGGACCGCGGAGGCCGTTGGGGCTCCCCCTGCTCCCTGACCGTAGAACATGAGGCGCCCGGCGCTCTCCGCCTCGACCAGGACGGCGTTGTAGGGCACCGTGAACGCTGGCCAGCGGGTGGTCGTTGGGGACCAGGGGCGGGGTGGACGCGCACAGAGACGCCCTGCGCGTGCTCGTCGTCGCGGTGCTGGGCGATGGCAAGCAGCTGAGCTCACAGCCCGAGGCGTGGGCCTCACGGATGTCGTCGGCGGTGACCTCGCGGATGCCCTCGACGGAGACGTCATCGAGGCCTACCCGGGTGTGGAAGGCGAGGGAGGCGATGATGGCGGCCTTGGCGGCGGCGTCCAGGCCGTCGACGTCGGCGGTGGGGTCGGCCTCGGCGTAGCCGAGCTCCTGGGGCAGTGGCCAGGGCGGTCTCGAAGGACAGGCCCTTGGTGCTCATCTCGTCGAGGATGTAGTTGGTAGTGCCGTTGACGATGCCGAGCACACTGGTGACCCGGTCGCCGGCCATGGACTCACGCAGCGCGTAGACCACAGGGATGGCGCCGGCGACGGCGGCCTCGTAGTAGAAGTCGGTGCCGGCGGCCGCCGCGGTGTAGAGCTCGGGGCCGTGGGCCGCGATGAGGGCCTTGTTGCCGGTGATGACGCTGGCCCCGGCCTTGAAGGCGGCCAGGATGAGGGTGCGGGCCGGCTCGATTCCGCCGATGAGTTCGATGACCAGGTCGTTGCCGGTGGCGACGGCGGTGGCATCATCGGTGAGGAGGTCTTGGGGGACGGCGAAGTCGCGTGGCGCGTTGACGTCGCGGACGGCGACGCCCGTGATCTCAAGACGTGCCCCGGAGCGGGCGGCGAAGTCGTCGGCCTGCTCGGTGAGGAGGCGAATGACCTGGCTGCCGACGGTCCCGGCGCCGAGACGCCGACGGTGAGTGTGCGCTGGGCGGATGAGAGGTCTTGAGCCACGGGATGACCACCTTGTTGAGTGTGCTGTGTTGCGTGCCGCGCATGGGCACTTCGACTGCGTCATGCGATGAGGCCGATCGGCAGGCGCGGTCAACCGACCGACCACCGACGCTGGCTATCACTGCGGGCCAGCATAAGGGGGCATCGGCCGCGGAGCGCTGCATGTCGCCTGTGGACGCACGGCCAGTCCCGACCTCCTCGGCGCGATGGGGCCGGCAGGGGTGCTTCCGGCGCCGGCCTGAGGGCGGATCGCGAACGGGGTGGGACACTCAGCGACGCCAGATGATCTGTTTGATCAGTCGGCCGATCACCCGCCCCAGGCCCATCGACGTCGGGACGGACGCGCTGTCGGAGTACCCCCAGGCCGGAGGCGGCTGCTCCAGGGAGGAGAGGAGGGAGGTCAGTGCGGACGGAGAGGAGGGGGTTGTTGCGCTCATGCCTTCAGGTTGAAAGCGGCGCTGCGATAAGCGCCCCTCAGGAGAATGATTGACGTGGCGGGGTCCTCCTCCCTACGGCTGAGACGACCTGATGAGGCTCTCCTGCTGTCGGCGTGCACCCCGAGCCGAGACGATGAGAATCCTGCCGCCCCCTGCACACAGACGGCCAGTGGCCCCGACCCGGTTGAACCGGGTCGGGCCACTGATGAACTCCGATGACAGAGCGTTCAGGCTCGAGAAGCGGCTACCCGCATTCAGGAGGCGTTGCGGCGACGAGCCACCAGCAGGGCACCGCCACCCAGGCCGGCGCCGGCGAGCAGCACGAGCGCAACGGCGTTAGCACCGGTGTGGGCCAGTGGCGGGGTGCCACCGTTCGGCGTCTTCGGGGTGGAGGTGGGCGGCACCGGGCACCCTAGGGGTGCTCGGCGGCTGCTGCGTGGTGGTCGGCGGGGTCGCAGGCGGGTTGTCCACCGTGGTGGGCGGGGTCTGCGTGGTCGTCGGCGGCGTCGCAGGCAGGTTGTCCACCGTGAGCGGGGCCTGCGTGGTCGTCGGCGGCGTCAGGTGGTCGTCGTCGTGTTGGTCAGAGACCTTGACGAGCTCCTGGTCGCGGATGGTGAAGGTGTTGGTCTTCTGACCGTCGATGGTGAAGACCGGCTCACCCAGCTGAAGCCGGAGGCGGCGGGCTGGGCCTTGGAGGTGTCCTCGGAGAGCGTGACCTTGGTTCCCACGGGGAAGGTGCCGTCGAAGGCGACCGGGTCACCGGGCTTGACCGTGATGGAGGAGGTTCCGGTACGGCCCTCGCCGGTGGCCTTCTGGCCTCAGGGAGCCTTCCAGTCCGGGTAGGAGCTGGCGGCGGCGGCAGCTCGTAGGCGACGTCAACGACGAAGCTGGAGCCGGCGGCCTTCGCGGCGGCCTCACCCTCAGCGACCTTGGTCACGTTGAGCTGCCGAGCCGGGCTCCATCTGGACCGAGATGTCGAAGTACTGGACGTAGGGACTGCTGCTGAGTGCTGGTCAGGGTCCGTGCCGTTGAGGTTGACGGTGTTCTCGTAGGAGGTGCCCCGCGAGGCGGCGACGGCCTTGCCGTTGGCGTCCACGAAGGAGACGGGGTACTCCAGGGTGAAGTTGGTGCCGTTCTGGAACGGACCGGTCACCTCGTAGGTGGCGGTGCGGCCGTCCTGGGAGTAGGTGGCCTTGACGTCGTAGTCACCGTACTGGGTGGTGGCGTCCTGGCCGGCGGCGTTGGTCACCGGGATGGACTTGCCGTCCGCAGGACAGCAGGTTGAGGACCGTGCGAGTGGCGTCAGCCTGGTTGAAAAGCCATGCCGCCACCGAGGGTGTCGGTGAAGACGATGCTCTGACGGGAGCCGTCGAAGGTCTTGCCGAGCTTGTCACCAGTGGTCTGGGTTGGTCCCGAAGTTCACACCCCAGGTCAGCTCGCTTGTAGTCGTTGTAGAAGCTGGAGGCCCACGTGGTGAGCTCCCCAGTCGCTCTCCTTGGGGCCGCCGATGCCGCCGCCACCGGGCAGGGTGACGGTGGTGGTGACACCGTTGACGGTGAAGTCAACGGACTGCACGTCGGTGGCCTTGGCAGCGGACACCAGGGCGGAGCCGGACCCCTTGAAGTTGTGGAAGCCAGCGGCCTTGAGCTCGTCAACCCTGGGTTGAAGGTGCAGGGTGACGTCCTGACGGTCAGGGGTGCAGGTACCGACCTCGACATCCTTGCCGCCGTACTCGACGGTCATGGGGTGGGTCTCGCTGTTCTGCAGGTTGGTGAAGTACTCACCCAGACCGATCGTGAAGGTCGCCGCTCTTGAGGTTGGCGTCGACGCCACTCCAGTCGAAGCTGAGGCGAGGCGAGGTCGTAGGTGTTGAGCTGTCCGTCCTGCTCAACGTTGTTGCCGTCCACCCGTGTCAGAGACAGGGTTGGTGACGTTGACGCTCTTGTTCTGCTCAGCGCTCGCCTGAGGGGCGAACTGAGACAAGATCGCGACAAGGAAGAGAGTGAGGATGGCAGCGGCCCCCCTCACCGCCCCTCGCGTGAGGGCCGGCCGAGAGGCGGCGCCCGTGGACATTGTGTTCATGGGTTCTCCGGATTCCTGGCATAGATGACAAGGGTCTGCCTTGTGAAACATCATCGAACGTTCCCACCATCTGTTCAGGAGAGGGAAAGGCCGCCCCGTGATGACCAAGACCACTGTGTCACAAACCGACTGATTGGGAACAGGGAACACTCAAAACACGCACGACCTCACAGTCTCATCACAATCAAAACTGCTGTTTCATACAGCTCGAAGCCCTCTAGTTTGTAGGAATACTACAAGATACATGTGGCGAGGCTACGCCACCACTGTGTCTCCCCTATCAGGCAGGCCGCAGGTCAGTTGTGTCAGCCCTCCAAAACATTCGACCGTTCACCCCGGCTTCAAAGTAGGTACACCCAGCCTTCTTTAAGATTGTTGTTGTTCCCAGGGGCACCTCATCGTTTCATCAGAACATATACAGAAGCGCCGTCGTCGCAGGAATTGTTCCTGGGACGACGGCGCTTCAGCCAGTGACCGAACGGAGACCTCAGCCCTCGAGGCGAACGAGGTCCTCGATGGTCTCGGGCGCAGGACCCAGCCTGATTCACCCTCTCGCACCCAGCGCACGCCGGGGCGGGTGAAGAGGTTGTAGTTAGAGGCCATGGAGCGCCCATAGGCGCCGGTTGCGGGCACGGCCAGCACGTCACCGACGGCCAGGTCGGCGGGCAGGTCCATCACGCACGACGACGTCGCCTGACTCGCAGTGCTTGCCCACTACCCGGCTGCGCACCGGCCCGGCCTGCGGGTCGGGGCGGCGGTTGGCGACCAGGGCCGTGTAGGCGGCCTCGTAGAGGGCAGGGCGGATGTTGTCGCTCATGCCGCCGTCGATGCTGACGTAGAGACGCGAGGCCCCCTCCCCAGCTCGACACGCGTGAGGCCGGTGACGGTGTGAGGGTGACCGTCGTCGGACCGGCGACTGCGCGACCGGGCTCGATGGAGACGGTGGGGACCTCGTCCCCAAGACGCTCGCAGGTCTCGCGCACGGCCTCGGCTAGGGTGCGGGCGACCTGTGCCGGACTGGGCGGCACCGGGTCGGCCCCGGTGTAGGCGATGCCGTAGCCACCGCCCAGGGTCGACCTCCGGGCACAGGTGCCCGGTGTCGACGGCGATCTCGTGGCGCAGGGTGAGGACGATGCCGACGGCCTCCCGGGAAGCCGGCCAGGTCCAGGATCTGGGAGCCGATGTGGGAGTGCAGCCCGTGCAGTTCGAGCTCGGGGGCGGCGATGATCGCGTCGATGGTCCGCCGGGCAGCGCCTCCGTGGACGGAGAGGCCGAACTTCTGGTCCTCGTGACCGGTGGAGATGTACTCGTGGCCACCGGCGTGCACACCGGTGGTCAGGCGCACCATGACCTTGCCGGTCTCCTCGGGCCCGTAGACGCCGCTGGCGCGCAGCTCGCGCACGGCGCGGACGGCGAGGCCGACCTCCTCGAGGGAGTCGAGGACGGGTGGCCACGTGGTGGGTGAGGGCGACGGCGATCTCGGCCTGTGTCTTGCCGTTGCCGTGCAGGCCCAGACGGGTGGCTTCCGTGGTGGCCTCCGCCCCGTCCACCTCCTGCAGGGCGGCGAGGGACACGGCGAGCTCGCCGCGGCTGGCGGTGTCGATGCCCATGCCCTCCTCGAGGACCCACTGGGCGACCTTGGTGGTCAGGAAGGCCTTCCTGCGTAGAAGGCCTCTCCCCGGCCATGCCATAGCTGGGCCAGAACTCCTCATGCATGGCGGCGGCCCAGGGAGGCGCGCGCGCCGCGCAGGTCGGCCTCATCCAGGACGAAGACGGGGCTGGGAGCCTCGGCGAGGATCTCGGAGACAGTCAGCCCGCCCAGGCGAGGCTCACCGTCGGCCGTGCGCCGATGCCGTGGTGGGCCACAGGTCAGGGACGGTCCTCGGGCTCAGGGGCAGGCCAGTGACCCCAGGGACGCCTCTCCGGCGGGAATCTGGTCAGTCATCGACTCTCACATCCTCTCAGGGGCGCTCACACCCAGCAGGTCGAGCCCGTTGGCAGGACCTGCCCGACGGCGTCGTTGAGCCACAGGCGGGCGACGTGCCCGGAGTCCACGGCGTCGTCCCCACGGGGAGTGACGCGGGTGGCGCCGTACCAGGCGTGGTAGGCGGCAGCGGCTGCTCGGGTAGCGGGCCACGCGGTGCTGCTCGCGCAGCTGCGCGGCCTGGGCCACGGTGGCGGGGAACTGGGCCAGGACCCCAGCAGGGCGGCGTCGGCCGGATCGTCCAGGGCACCGGGCTCGAAGGGCGCCTCGTTCGGGTCCCGGCTCACGCCGTGCTCGGCGGCGTTACGGGCCACGTTGCGGGTCCGGGCGTGGGCGTACTGGACGTAGTAGACGGGGTTCTCGGAGGTGGAGGACCCAACAGGTCCAGGTCGATGTCGATCATGGAGTCCATGGAGGAGCGGGCCAGGGCGTAGCGGGCCGCGTCACGCCGACAGCGTCGACCAGGTCCTCCAGGGTGACGATGGTGCCAGCCCGCTTGGACATGCGCACCAGGACGCCGTTGCGCACGAGGTTGACGAGCTGGCCGATGAGGATCTGCATGTTGGTGCCGGGGTGTCCCCGAGGCCGCGCATGGCCATCATCCGGCCGATGTAGCCGTGGTGGTCGGCCCCGAGCAGGTAGACAGCGCAGTCGGCGCCGCGCTGCGCTGCTGTCCAGGTAGTAGGCGAGGTCGGCGGCAAGTAGGCGGCGTTGCCGTCGGACTTGATGAGGACGCGGTCCTTGTCGTCCCCGAAGTCGGTGGTGCGCAGCCAGGGTGGCGCCGTCGCGCTCCTCGATGACACCGCGCTCGCGCAGCCGGGCGATGGCGCGCTCGACGGCACCGGAGGTGTGCAGGGAGTCCTCGTGGAAGAAGACATCGAAGTCGGAGCGGAAGGCGTGCAGCTCGGCCTTGACGGCGGCGAACATGAGATCGACGCCGCGGGGCGGAAGACCTCGGTGGCCTCGGCGTCGGGCAGGGGTGGCCGGGTCGGGGCGGCCGGCGGCGAGCTCGTCGGCGGTCACCTGCTGGGCGATCTCTGCTGATGTAGGCGCCGCCGTAGCCGTCCTCGGGGTCTCCTGACCGCGTGCGGAGGCCAGCAGGGAACGGGCGAAGCGGTCGATCTGGGTGCCGTGGTCGTTGAAGTAGTACTCCCGGGTGACCTGGGCGCCGCGAGGCAGACAGGATTCGGGCCAGGGAGTCGCCGACGGCAGCCCAGCAGGGCGCCGCCCAGGTGGACCGGCCCGGTGGGGTTGGCCGAGACGTACTCGAGGTTGATGTGCTGGCCACTCAGGGAGTCATTGCAGGCCGTAGGCCTCTCCGGCCTCGACGATGGAACGGGCGAGCTCGCCGGCGCTGGCGGCGTCGAGGCGGATGTTGAGAAGCCGGGGCCGGCGACTCCACAGGAGCCGATGCCGTCGAGGGCCTCAAGACGAGGGACGAGGGCTCGGCGAGATCGCGCGGCTTGGTGCCGGCCTTCTTAGCCAACTGCATGGCCACGTTGGTGGACCAGTCACCGTGGTCGCGGTTGCGGGGCCGCTCGACGCGGGGGTCAGGGAATCTCTGCGGCGGGCAGGGGCGAGGGAGCCCTCGGCGGAGGCCTCCTCAGGACGGTGCGGATGGCTGCGGCAAGCTCTTCTGGGGTCACGCGCGTCAGCGTACCGTCAACAGGCGGGCCGGATCACGAGCGAGCCCGGCGGCCGCCGGGCATCGTGGGACATGTCGCATGTCTCGCGCCGGTTTCGCTCCGGGACCGAGACGCTGGGTACAGTCACGCCTCGGGCCCCGGTAGCTCAGTGGATAGAGCGTCTGCCTCCGGAGCAGAAGGTCGCAGGTTCGAATCCTGTCCGGGGCACCACAGCATTCCTACGCAGCCGGCTCGCTCTACTGGACACTACGCCTCATCTCCCGGCAGGCTGGTCCGGCAGTTGACCACTCAGACTCGCGCCGGTTTCGTCCGTGATGCGCACAAGCGGCGTGCCATCATCGCCATTCTCCAGGTCCAGACGCCATCCGGGCATCCGTTCCACGAGGCCCTCCAACGACCAAAAGACGTCGTCAACCTGCTGCAGGTAGCGCGACAGTCGTGGGTAGAGGTACTTCAGGGTAATCGGCGGCACATCCTCCGAAAGGTTCTCCAACAGAAGTACTGCGCGCGAACCTCCACCAATCGGTGAACTGTAGTAATAGTAATCATCACCGAAGATCGTGATGGCCGCAGAGCCAATATCGTGGGCCACATTCGCGATCACCATGCCCTGATCCTCACCAAGCGGAAGGGTATAGGGGACTTCCTCCGTGGTGAGCTCCTCCTCGTGATGCTCCACGCCATAGTCGTACACCTTGCGGGCAAGGCGCGTCGCGTCCGCGTACTGCGACAGCATCTCCGAGTATCCCCACAACAATGTGGGTGGTTTCGCTGCAACGGATGCCAGCAAGTGGGCTTTGGCCGTCACCTCTCCCTGTTCGACACCATGGCAAAGCTCTGCACGTCGAGATCGACTTGATAGTTCGAGGATTCAGCACCTCCTACCTTCTCTCGAAACATGTCATTCATGAGCTCTTGACGTAGAGCCGCAAAAATGCAGTTGCGTTGCCCCATTCGACGAATATGAGTATGCATGGAGGAAGCTCCCGAGGACGTGCAATTTACCTACATTTTTATTATAGCAGCCCCACTCCAAGGTCATCCAGAACTTAGAGGAAATCTATGTTCCCGAACGGGAGCAGGCACCCCGTGCTCCTGATGTCAGCACGAGAAGATGCGACTCACCCCAGGGTCTTGAGGGCGAGGCTGGGGACGTCGGTCATGATGGCGTCCACGTTGAGGTCGGCCAGGGTAGCGCATCCGCTCGGGATCGTCCACCGTCCAGACGTGGACCTCCAGGCCCGCGATGTGCGCGGAGGCGACGAAGCGGCGGGTGACCACCGGGACGCCGTGGTAGCTCTCCGGCACCTGGACGGCGTCGACCCTGCCGCGGGTCCAGCCCCAGCGGGTCTGGGGCAGGGGGACGGCCGCCTCGCTGCGCAGCATGAGTCCGAGCACGTCACTGACTCCCAGTGAGGTCATGGCCCGCGGCTCCTGGCGGCGCAGCACGGCCAGCCGACGGGCGGAGAAGGAGGCGAACCGGACTCGCTCGAGGGGCCTGGGCGTCACGCACCGTCTGCAGGGCCGCCTGGACGACGCTGGAGTCGCTGGAGGTCGATATTGAACTTCATCGCCGGCTGGGCGTGCAGGGGCGTCGTCGAGCCGGACGAAGCCGCGCCCGTCGCCGGAGTCGAGGTCGGCCAGCTCGGCCCGCATGACTTCTCCGACGGTGCGGGGGTCGTTCGCGGTACGCCGCAGGTCCTCGTCGTGGCTGAGCACGACGATTCCGTCGGCGGTCAGCCGCAGATCGGTCTCCATCCACTCCAGCCCGAGCGCGGCCACGTGCTCGACGGCGCTCAGGTGTTCTCAGGAACCTCCGTCCGCCGCCGCGGTGGGCGATGACGGCAGGACGGCGGGTTCGTGACGCGGCAGGCGGCACAGTGGGTCTCCCTCAGCTGCAGTTGGTGGTGAGCTCGACGGCGTTGTGCTGGCAGGCCAGCCCCACGGCTCCACGGTGGACTCGTCGGCGGTGTCGTCCTGGTGCGCACCTCGAAGTGCAGGTGAGAACCGGAGGACCGGCCCGTGTTACCCACGCCGGCGATCATCTGACCGGCCGTGACGGTGTCACCGACCTTGACGTGGATGCCGTCCTCGTACATGTGCAGGTAGCTGGTGTACCAGACCTGGCCGTCGATCTCGTGCTTGATGGTGATGGTTCCGGTGCCGTCGACCATGCCGGCGGTGGTGACGGTGCCGGCGGCGGCCGCGTAGATGGGCGTCCCCACGGGGCGGCCATGTCCTGCCGGCGTGCAGCTTGCGGTAGCCGAGGTGGGGGTGGGTGCGGTACCCGTACTCGGAGAGATCTCGTAGGGTGCCCGGAAGCATCGGGTGAGAACAGCTGCGGCTTGGAGCTGAAGGCGGTGGTGTCGCCGGAGCTCGGTCGCCGGGCAGGATCTTGGCGGCGTTCTGGAAGGCCTCACGGATCCGAGCGCGGGTGGCGGCGTCGGGCACGTTGGACAGCTGGGTGTCGGGTCCTCGTCCAGGTCGTCGCTGCCGAGCACGGCGCTGGCCACGGAGGAGGCCTTCGTGCCGCCGGCAGCCGGGCTCTGCGTGGCGGAGCCGTTGGAGTGCATCTTCATGGCGGCCGAGGCCAGCGGGGTGTTGTCGAGGTGGCTGGACAGGGGGCGAGCACCGTGGCGACGGCCAGGACCGACAGGACGGCGGTGCGCCCCAGAATCCCGGAGCCGGTGCGGCGCCGGACGGGACGAGGCGGGGGCAGGGTCCGGTCGAGGTCGCGGTGAGCCTCCGGCTTCGATGCCGCTGGCCCTGGCCGACGACGTCGGGGAGCCGGCCTCATCGGCCGCCTCGCCTCGCTTGGCCTGGGCGGCTGACTTCTCGGACTTGGTCTTCCTAGTGCTCCGGGCGGCCTTGATGGCGCGGATGGTCTCCTCGTCCGCGAGCGGCACCCCGGCCTTGCGGGCGGCCATGATCTTGCGGACCTCAGGGGACCTCGATGGTCTCGGCACCTCGGAAGTCCGTAATCCGCTGCGAGAAGCGGATTTCGTGGGGCGTCTCGGGGGCCTGCGTCTCGGGCGCTAACGTCTCGACCTGCGGCGTCTGAGTGGCGGTGTGGTGGGACGTGGCGGCGACGACGGGCTTGGCCGAGGCGGTCGAGGCTGGGGCTGCGGCGGAGGCGCGTTGCCGGCGACGGCCCGCGGATCGGGAGGCGGGCTCGGAGGCCGCCCCGATCTCCGGCTCGGCGGAGGCGGTCTGCGCGGCTGCGTGCCGATGACCGTGACGCTGTGCGTCGCTGGGCGAAGCAGGAGGTGTGCCACTAGCGGCCCACCACGGCGCGGCACCGGCGGGGTGAGTGTCTGCCGGCTCGAGCCCTGAGGTGGACTCGGCCAGCGAGGCTGCGACCAGCGGCGACAGCGCCGAGGGCGTTGATGGTGCCGCGGCGGGCACAGCCTGATGGCCGCGATGAGAACGGTGCTGGCCGTGGCGGCGCTCGGAGTGGCTCTCGGGACGGTGAGCCTCGGGCTGCGCAGCGCCCTCGACGGCGGGGTTCTCCCTCGTCTGCTCGGGGTCCTCGAGACCTGGGCGGTGCGCAGGTCCTTCCGGAAGCGTCGAGTGGGGCGAGTGTCGCCGGCGACCGGCGCTGAGGAGGATGAGGAGGAGACCGATGGGGCCGCAGATGCGGCGCTGAGCGCCTGAGGCGCCGAGGCCTGCGGCTGCTCGGGCTGTGCACTGGCATTCTGACGCCGGCGGGCCATCCGGCTCATCGGTGCAACGGGCTGCGACGGCGCCGACTCTACGGTGACCGACGGCGCTGAACCGTCCCCTGAGCGCGCCCCCCTGGGCGTACCTGAAACCACTGTCGCAGGTGCTGCCGGCGCTACGGGCCGCTGCGGGTGGTTCTGCTTCTGCGGGGCGACCGGGACGTCGGGGAGAGCCGATGGGCTCGGAGCGGTGACGGGGCTGGAGGCGGCGCCGTTCTCGGCACGGTGAGCGTGAAGGTCGCGACGTGAGCGGCGAGTGGCTCCGGCGACGTGGGTGGTGTGCGTCGCCGACGGTGACGACAGGGCAGTTCCGGCCTGCGCCTCAGCGACGTGGCGAGCGGCTTCGGCAGCACGTTCCGCCTCGCGACGCTGGCGTCGACTCATGGGCTGCGGGGTCACGTGGGAAGCCTCCAGGTGGCTGAATGTCATAGGGAAATCGTTGCTGCCGGCGCCCCGGCGTTCACGATGTGGCGGCTGCCAGAGCGACAGCCTGGGTCGTACTCGGTTAAAACAGTAGCGGTCTCCTGTGGGTCTTGCCAGGAGAACCAGCACACCTATGTGTGACCTGCACTTCTCACACAAACCCCAGGTGTTCCATCCGACCAGCCGGCCGCTAACCGGATTCGCGTGCCACACGAAGGAATCAGCGCCTGGCCACCAGTGCTGGAGCAGCGATCGACAATGGTCGCCCCAGGCAGCCCATGTTGTGGGTATCCACCGATTCTGCCCTTTAAATCACGATTTAATCACGGCGCTGGTGCTCTTCGCGCTGCATGGCGTCGTTGACCTCGCCGACGAGGCTCTTCGAGGATGTCCTCCAGGAAGAGGACCCCGACGAAGCGCCCCTGCGCGTTGCGCACGTGCCCGAGTGGGCCCCGAGCGCTGCATGGCCGCCAGCGCCTCCTCGACCTCGTCGTCGTAGCCGACGGGCACGAGTGCGCGAGCGCGCCAGGCGGGTACCGACTCAGTGCGCTCGGCGCCGTCGGCGTAGAGGATGTCCTTGAGGTGCAGGTAGCCGGTGATGGTCGGCTCCTCCCCCTGGTCGACCGCAGCCTGGTCGGCGACCAGCGGGAAGCGGGAGAAGCCGGTGGGGCCACGGCCCGCTCCACGTCCTCCGGGGTGCAGTCCTGAGGCAGGGGTGACGAGGCTCGCTCCAGGGGCACCATGACGCTGCCGGCGGTCTCCTCGGAGAACTCCAGGGCGCCGCTGAGCAGGCCGGTGGAGTCCTCCAAGACGCCTTCGGCGGTGGAGCGCTCGACGATGGAGGCGACCTCCTCGGCGTTGAAGGCCGCGGCGATCTCCTCCTGGCCTCGATGCCCAGGACCCTCAGGACCCCGTTGGCGAAGCCGTTGAGGAGCGTTGACCACGGGGGCTGAAGACGCGCGAGCACCACACCAGGGGCAGGGGCGAGCCAGCGCACGGCCTTCTCCGGGGAGGCGATGGAGATGTTCTTGGGCACCATCTCCCCGGCGACGACGTGCAGGCCCACGACGATGACCAGGGCGATGACGACGGCGACGGCGTGGGGAGCCGGCGTGCCCGACGCCGACGGCCGCGAGCAAGGGCTCCAGGGCGTGGGCGATGGCCGGCTCGGCGACGACGCCCAGGCCGGTGGAGCACAGGGGTGACGCCGAGCTGGGCGGTGGCCAGCATGCGCGAGACGTTCTGCAGGGCCCACAGGGGCGGTGGCGGCGCGGGCGTCGCCTGCCTCGGCCAGTGGCTCGAGCTGGCTGCGGCGTGAGGAGGTGACGGCGAACTCGGCGCCGACGAAGAAGGCGTTGCCGGCCAGGAGGATGATGGTGATCAGGAGGGCGAGCGGGTGCTCATCGGCGCTCCCCTCCGGTCCTCGGCTCCGGGGGCGGCCTCGGGGTCCTGGGGCGCACGTGGAGGCGGGTGACGCGGCGCCCGTCCATGGCGTCGACGGTCAGTGAGGCGTGGGGCAGGGTCGACGACGTCGCCGACGGCGGGGATGCGGCCGAGCTCGGTCATGACCAGACCGCCGAGGGTCTCGTAGGGGCCGTCGTCGGGAACCTGGATGGCGGCGCGGGTGGCGAGCTCGTCGGGGCGCATCCACCCGGGGACGACCCAGTGGCCGGAGGGGTCGAGGTGGGCGCCGGCGCGGCGGCGGTCGTGCTCGTCGGCGACGTCCCCGACGACCTCCTCGACGGCGTCCTCGAGGGTGACGACGCCGGCGGTGCCGCCGTACTCGTCGACGACGACCGCCATCTGGGAGCCCTGGGCGCGCAGCTCGACGAGCAGGTTGGCCAGCGGCATGGTCTCGGGGACGCGGGGCGCGGGTGTCATGAGGGAGGTGGAGGCGACGGGGACGTCGGCGCGCCGCTCGTAGGGGACGCCGATGGCGCGGCGCAGGTGGACGATGCCCATGACGTCGTCGATGTCGCGGCCGATGACGGGGAAGCGGGAGTGGCCGGTGGCGCGGGCCAGGTGCATGACATCCTCGGCGGAGTCGTCGGCCTCGAGGGTGTGGAGGCGGCCGCGGTCGGTCATGACGTCGACGGCGGTGAGGGCCCCCAGTCCGATGGAGCGGGTGAGCAGGGTGGCGGTGGAGGCGTCGAGGGTGCCTTCCTCGGCGCTGTGGCGCACGAGGGAGGCAAGCTCGCCGGCGCTGCGGGTGCCGCTGAGCTCCTCGGCGGGTTCGATGCCCATGGCGTGCAGGGACGGCGTTGGCGGCGCCGTTGAGCAGGACGATGAGGGGCTTGAGAGGGTGGTGAAGCCCATGAGGAAGGGGGCCACGAGGCCGGCGGCGCGCATGGGGTCGGCCAGGGTGGCGTTCTTGGGGATGAGCTCGCCGATGACCATGGAGAAGGCGTTGACGACGATGAGGGCGATGACCACCGCGGCGCCAGTGGCCACGGAGACGGCCAGCCAGTGGCTCATGAGGCCGGTGAGCAGGTTCGCCAGGGCCGCCTGCATGGTGTAGCCCAAGAGCACGGTGGTCAGGGTGATGCCGACCTGGGCGCCGGACAGGAGGGTGGACAGTCGCCCCAGGGCCCGCTGAACGGTGGTGGCGCGCTTGTCCCCGGTGGCGGCGCGGGTCTCGACGGTGGAGGGGTCAAGGGGCGACCAGGGAGAACTCACCGGCCACGAACAGGGCGGTGCCCACGGTGAGGACCACGCCGACGGCAATCGCATGAGCCAGTCGGTCATGCGGGCCCCTCCCCACGTGGGACGCGGCGTGGACGCTGGAGGCGGACGAGTCGGGGTGGGGGGTGGTCAGAGGCGGGCGAGGAGGCGCGGTGCGTGCGGGTGCGGCGCCTCGAGGCCCGGCGGAAAAGCCGATCGCATAGTGACCGAACGGTACCACCGCGGTGGTACCGCCACCGGATCCCGGCACCAAACTCTCACGCGATCATCACCGACAGCACTGATTTCTCACGACTCAGGTAGCCTACGTCACAGACCGAGTGAGCACGGAGGCTGCGATGTCGTCACGGAAGCCGCAGAAAGCGGTCCACTCAACCGATCCGGGCCAGTCCGGCTGGTGGCTCCTTGCGCCAGCCTGCGGCACAGTCGTAGGTGCAGCCATTCCACATCTCGGCACACTCGGCTCCAAACGGACCAAGGAGACAACAGAGGAACAAGCTCCCAGACTCGCGCGACTAAGAGTTCATTCCGCGACGAGCCACGACACATAAGGGCGTGGGAATGATGGTCGACACATTGTCGGTGGATATTGTGGCGCGGGTACGACAGGCGGTAAATACCAACGAGTACTCCAGGTGCGAAATATTCGCTTCCCCTTTTGCAAATGTTTCCGGTACAGACACATCCTGCCCTCATACCCCTTTCATGCGCTCACACGTCTACTACCCTGATACACCATCGGCAGCAGACATCTGGTCGGTAAGTGCCGTCGAGGTGACTATCTCTGGGATTTCGCAGTCGAACAGTTAAATCCTGCATGGATGCCTGTCTTGGATTATGGCGCGGACGGTCATGTCGTCGATGTCGATCAACAAGCCCGCCTCATCATGATCCCGAGCACGAGAACCGTAATCGTCCGGGATCGTGCGGAGAAGAAGGTCTACATAGTTGGCAGAGATGTTCGAGGTCTTTTCGTAGAGCTGTGTCGAGTTGTCCGGGGCGTTCACGGCGTCGGCCATCAACAGCAGGGGCGATGGCGTTCCACTCCTCGTCGGTTGTTCGCCAGGGTCGTGGAGTCTGCTTCGTAGACGATAAGGGCGCAGGGAAGTCGACGGCGTTGCTCGCTGCTGCCACGTCTCATCTCGACGGGCTGAGTATTCTTACGAATGACAAGGCGCTTCTCCATTTTGATCGCGACCTGGGGATCCTGGCGTGGCTAGTGTCGTCAATGCGGGCGCAGGGAAGCCTACTGGCTCTGGGCGGTGACCGCGTTCTCAAGCCGGAGTTTCATTACCGGTATGGTGCGATGGCCTACCTACTTCTCGATCTTCCACTGATCGAGAAGTTGTCGACGGGCGATGAAACTTCGGTGCCCGCCAAAGTGATGTTGCTACCGGAAGAGATGCGCCGTGCACTGGGTACCTCATTTTCCACTGAGGGCCGCGTCGTCGCGATTATCGAGACGAGCTCGCGCTGGACGAGCCGTACAGCCGCTTCGAACTCGTCTTGGACGCCGATGAGCGAGCGAACCTCGTCCGCCGGAACGCGCTCACCGACTGGCCCAATCATCCCGACTGGCTTGGTCTCATCACCACGTCTCCCGGGGAAGAGGCGTAATAGGGTCGGCTAGAGGAGGTGGCGGACGACGTCGTGATAGCAAGACTTCGAGTTGGGAGTGATGGAATAGATGTGACAAGGGCCTCATCGCCGCTTTCACTTCCTCCAAGTCTCCTATCGAGTTGGGTACGGAGATCGCCGCAGGCCCGCTTCCCACTTACCACTTCGGGGTATATGCGCGCATTGTGCGGGACTGCCGGCTGTTGTGCGTGAAAAAGACACGCGGCCCCTACACTGGCCTGCTCGACCTCCCCGGCGGGCAACCCGAATTCGCTGAGAACTGGGAGGATGCCCTCCGACGCGAGTTGACCGAGGAGGTGGGTGCCGAGTCCGTGTCCATCTCTAGTTGTGCTCGGTTCTCGCTACATGTCGAATTTAACGCCGCTGGCGAGAATATCGACTTCCACCACCATGGAGCCGTCGCAGATGTGCACCTGTGGAGCGCGCTTCCTGAACACGGAATGTCGTCATCGGACACGAATGGATGGGAGTGGTTCGATCTCGGATCAGGTGACCGATTGTGTCTCAGCCCCCTAGCACGATCGGTTCTAGATGGATGAGGGCATGTGGCCGTCCTCCGACAGAACTGCGACTCGCGGACGACTCGGAGCTCCAGGAGCTCCGCCCTGCGACGTTGACAGCCCACCACGCCACCCACCTCGGCAACTACGCCCAACTTCTCTTCGCTAAAGCGGCTCAGGCGCGAAGAGGACCCTCGGCTGAATCTGCTCGAGGCGGTGGCACGCACGCTCAAAGACGGCGACATGGCCCGGCTCGACGCCTTCAAGGAGTGGCGAGACCTGTAGGTCGTCGTCGGGCCACCCGGGCCGGGACCGCGAGCGCGTCACAGCCGGGACACGCATGTGTCTTTGGTCCCGTATTTGCTCGCATGAGACGCCCTTCACCTTCTAGGATGTCCGGTGAACACCGCCGTTCCTCCCCCGGGGTCCCGCTGAGGCTCCCAGTGTCGGAACGGGAGATTGACGAGCTCCGAGGAGACCCGACGTGCCCACGCAGGACCAGATCAGCCCAGGCTTCGGTGCCAACGAGTGGATGGTGGAGGAGATGCGGGCCGCCTGGTCAGCGGATCCCTCCTCCGTGAGTCCTCAGTGGCGCGAGCTCTTCGAGACCGATCCGAGTGCCGGCCTGCACCAGCCTGGTCCAGTCTCCTCCAACGGTTCTGCCTCGTCGGCCACCGGTGGGCCGCGCCGGGCCACCATCACGCCCCAGGCCGCCTCCTCCCTGCGCCGCTCCTCCGCCGTCCAGGATGTCACGCGCTCCGACCTGCCGCCGGCCCCGCCGTCGGACACCGCACCCCGACCTCCCCTACGCCCAGCGCCAGGCCGCCCACCCCGCTCACGACCAGGACGGTGACGCCTACGAGGACCGCACTACCAGGCTCAAGGGTGCGGCGGCCCGCACCGCTAAGAACATGGACGATTCCCTGTCCATGCCCACTGCCACCTCCGCCCGGGCCGTGCCCGCCAAGGTCCTCATTGAGAACCGGGCCGTCATCAACACCCACCTGGCCCGCACCCGCGGCGGCAAGGTCTCCTTCACCCACCTCATCGGCTGGGCGGTCGTCGAGTCCCTGACCGAGATGCCCTCAATGAACGTCTCCTACGGGGTCGACGAGGCCGGCAAGCCGGTCCTGCACGAGCCGGCCCACGTGGCCTTCGGCCTGGCCATCGACGTGCCCGGCACCGACGGGCAGCGCCGCCTGCTGGTGCCCTCCATCAAGCAGGCCGACCTCATGGACCTGTCCCAGTTCGTGAAGGCCTACGAGGCCCTCGTGGCCAAGGCTCGCGAGAACAAGCTGGACCTTGACGACTTCCGCGGCACCACCGTGACCCTGACCAACCCCGGCATGATCGGCACCCTGCACTCGGTGCCGCGCCTCATGCCCGGCCAGGGGCTCATCGTGGGGGTCGGCGCCATGGACTACCCGGCCGCCTTCGCCGGTGCCAGCCCCGACACCCTGGCCCGCCAGGCCATCGGCAAGGTCGTCACCCTGACCTCCACCTACGACCACCGCGTCATCCAGGGCGCCGCCTCCGGCGAGTTCCTGCGCCTGGTGGAGCGCAAGCTCCTGGGACTGGACGGTTTCTGGAACCGGGCCTTCGAGTCCCTGCGCATTCCCCTCGAGCCGGTCAAGTGGGTGCGTGACACCACCTACGACCCCGAGCTGGAGACCGGCAAGCCGGCGCGCGTGGCCGAGCTCATCCACGCCTACCGCCAGCGCGGCCACCTGGCGGCCGACAACGACCCGCTCACCTACCGCCTGCGCCGTCACCCCGACCTGGACATCACCTCCTACGGGCTGAGCCTGTGGGACCTGGACCGCTCCTTCCCCACCCGGGGCCTGGGCGGGCGCGACCGGGCCACCCTGCGCGAGATCCTCAGGATGCTGCGCGACGCCTACTGCCGCACCGTGGGCGTGGAGTACATGCACATCCAGGACCCGGCCCAGCGCACCTGGTGGCAGGAGCGCCTCGAGCGCGACTGGGAGGACATCGCCGACGAGGAGCGCCGTCGGATCCTCACCAAGCTGGAGCAGGCCGAGGCCTTCGAGACCTTCCTGCAGACCAAGTACGTGGGCCAGAAGCGCTTCAGCCTCGAGGGCGGGGAGTCCCTCATCGTGGCCCTGGACCGCCTGCTCGACGCCGCCGCCCACGACGGCCTCGACGAGGTCGTCATCGGCATGGCCCACCGCGGCCGCCTCAACGTGCTCACCAACATCGCCGGCAAGTCCTACGGCCAGGTCTTCGACGAGTTCGAGGGCAACGGCGTCATCGAGGGCGCCGGCACCGGGGACGTCAAGTACCACCTGGGCACCGTGGGCGTCTTCTCCGGGACCGACGGCGTCTCCACCCGCGTCTCCCTGGCCGCCAACCCCTCCCACCTGGAGACGGTCGACGGCGTCGTCGAGGGCATCGTGCGCGCCAAGCAGGACCGCATCGGCCTGGGCGAGAAGGGCTACACGGTCATGCCGGTCCTCGTCCACGGCGACGCCGCCTTCGCCGGCCAGGGCGTGGTCTACGAGACCCTCAACATGAGCCAGCTGCCCGCCTACCGCACCGGCGGCACCGTCCACATCGTCGTCAACAACCAGATCGGCTTCACCACCGGCTCGGCCTCGGCCCGCTCCACCATCTACGCCACCGACCTGGCCAAGGGCCCTGCAGGTGCCGATCTTCCACGTCAACGCCGACGACCCCGAGACGGTGGCCCGCACCGCCCGCCACGCCTACGAGTACCGACGCACCTTCCACAAGGACGTCATCATCGACCTCATCTGCTACCGGCGCCGCGGCCACAACGAGGGCGACGACCCCTCGATGACCCAGCCGCTCATGTACCGGCTCATCGACTCGCTGGACTCCACCCGCGGCGTCTACACCTCCGCCCTCGTGGGGCGCGGCGACATCACCCCGCAGGAGGCCCAGGAGATCGCCAAGAGCTACCAGGACGAGCTGGAGCGGGTCTTCACCGAGGCCCGCATCCAGGTCACCGGGGCACGGGCTCCGACGGCGCCGGGGACGCCTCCGACACCTCCACGCAGGACCTGTCGGACCCCACGAAGGTGGGCGTGCCCTCTGTCCTCCTGGAGATCCCCCACTCCCAGCAGGGCGGGCACCGGCATGATGCTCGGCTGACCTCGGCCGTGCCGCGCGACGTCGTCGAGCGCATCGGCGACGCCCAGGTCGCCTGGCCCGAGTCCTTCACCGTCCACCCCAAGCTCCAGGCCATGCTCTCCAAGCGCCGCGAGGCCACCCGCGAGGGCGGCATCGACTGGGGGCTCGGGAGCTCATCGCCCTGGGGAGCCTGCTCATGGAGGGCGTGCCGATCCGACTGGCCGGCGAGGACGCCCGCCGCGCCACCTTCGCCCAGCGCCACGCCGTCCTGCACGACCACACCTCCGGGCAGGAGTGGACGCCCCTGAGCTTCCTGACCCCGGACCAGGCACCCTGGAGATCTACGACTCCCTGCTCAGCGAGTACGCCGCCCTGGCCTTCGAGTACGGCTACTCCGTGGAGCGCCCCGAGGGACTGACCATGTGGGAGGCCCAGTTCGGCGACTTCGCCAACGGCGCCCAGTCCGTCATCGACGAGTACGTCACCTCCGCCGCCCAGAAGTGGGGGCAGCGCTCCGGCCTGGTCATGTTGCTCCCCACGGCCAGGAGGGGCAGGGGACCCGACCACCCTCGGCCCGCATCGAGCGCTACCTGCAGATGTGCGCCCAGGACAACATGCTGGTGGCCCAGCCCTCCACGCCCGCCAGCTACTTCCACCTGCTGCGCGAGCACACCTACACCCGCCCGCGCCGCCCACTCATCGTCTTCACCCCCAAGCAGCTGCTGCGTCTGAAGGCCGCCTGCTCCCCGGTGGAGGCCTTCACCTCCGGCACCTTCCAGCCGGTCATCGGGGAGACCGACGACGCCGTCCTGGCCTCGGCGCAGAAACAGGGCGTGGACCGGGTGCTGCTGTGCTCGGGTCGCGTCTACTACGACCTGCTGGCCCACCGGACCAAGACCGGGGACACGAGAACGGCCATCGTCCGCCTCGAGCAGCTCTACCCGCTGGAGAGCTCGGCCATCGCCGAGGCACTGGCCCCCTTCAGCGGGGCCGAGCTCGTGTGGGTCCAGGACGAGCCCGCCAACCAGGGCATGTGGCCCTACCTGGCGCTCAACCTGCCGACCGACCTGACCGGTGGCGTCCTGCCCACGCTGATCTCCCGGCCCGAGGCCGCCGCCCCGGCCGTGGGCACCGCCGGTCTCCACCGCGCCCAGCAGGAGGAGATCCTCCGCCAGGCCTTCGCCCGCCACTGAGACGAGGCCGGTCCACCGGACCGTCCCGGGTCAGCCCCGCCGAAATGCCGTCAGCCTCCACCGTCACAGCGCAAGGTCACGATAATGTCAAGACAGCATGAGGGATCATGAGGCATGAGGAGGCGCTGTCATGCGTGAGACGAGGCTGAGCTTCATCGGTGACGAGCTGGTGGCCGGTCATGGTGACGGGCGCGCCCTGGGATGGACGGGCCGCGTCATGGCCCGCACGCCCCGGGACGCCGACATCCTGTGGACCTCCCTGGCGGTTCCCGGTGAGACGACGGCGCAGATGTCCGACCGCTGGGGCCCCGAGGTGGCCCGCCGCTCCACGCACACCGGCATCAACCGGCTCGTCGTGGGACTGGGAGTCGCCGACGTGCTCGCCGGCATCTCCTACGCCCGCTCACGCCTGGCCCTGGCCAACATCCTCGACACCGCCGCCTCCGACCACCGCGAGTGCTTCGTCGTCGGGCCCCTCCTCTGCCGGAGGCCGACCCTCGACGCCACCGCCCAGCTGTCCCAGGCCGCCGAGGAGGTGTGCCTGCGGCGCAACGTGCCCTACGTGGACGCCTTCGAGCCGCTGCGCAACCACGAGCAGTGGACGGCCGACGTCGCCGCCGCCGGCGGCACGCACCCGGGCCAGGCCGGCTACGGTCTGCTGGCCTGGCTGGTGCTGCACCGCGGCTGGTACGAGTGGCTCGGCGTCGAGCGCCCCGAGTCCTGAGGCCTCGATACCCGCCGGTCAGGCAGGGCGCCGGGAGCCTTCGTCAGACGACGACTCGGCGACGGCGAAGATGTCGCCGCTGATCCCCACCAGGCGGTTGGAGACGTGGTTGTTGAAGAAACCGACGATGGGGCCGATGAAGAAGCCCATGATGACCGTACCCAGGGGCGACGATGCCCAGTGAGAGGTCGAACCTGATCAGGAGCAGGGCCAGGAAGATTGTGACGATGTCCTGAACCAGCCGGTAGACGCGGTAGCTGTAGCGCGGGAAGTGCCGCCTGAGCGAGGGCGCGATCCCGTCATAGGGGCACTGGCCCAGGTCGCAGGTGATGTACATGGAGACTCCCAGGCAGAACAGCGGCAGCCCGATCGCCAGGTGGAGCAGCATGCTGCCGAAGGAGTACTCGACATGGAAGAAGCTGCGGTAGATCGGGCGGAAGTAGTCCACGAGGACACCCACGACGGTGAAGTTGATGACTGTCCCCAGGCCGAAGATGGACCGGTCGAAGGGGAAGACGAGGATCAGCATGATGATGTTGACGATCGGGACGATCGCCGCGAAGGAGATCCCAGAGACGTGGGAGATGCCCTGGAGGAAGGCGGTGAACGGGTCAACACCGCTCTTGCCCTCCAGGCAGATCGCGATCCCGACCGCCGTGATCACCTCCCCCAGGAAGCACACGAGGATGCGCCGCAGGAGCGAGTTGTCAGAGAGTGTCCACTGGTCTGGTGCTGTCAGGTTCTTCAGGTTCATGTCACACCGCCGTCGTTGAGGAGGAGCCGGCAAGGCCATACCCACGAGACACCACCGGGTTTCTCGGTGAGAGGCTGGACAGTGCCCCTCACCACGAATCAGGCCATGTTCCGCGGCTCACACCTCACCGTCTCATCACCGTCAAGGCCGAAGGACCCAGGCTGTGAGTGCGAATCGGTGCCTGACCAGGACAGTTCCGGGACGGCTTAAGAACGACGTCGGCCGGTCACCGTGAGTGGTGACCGGCCGACGTCTGCTATGTCTCAGGGCGTTGCGCTCAGTGCGCTACCCGGCTCAGGCGTTGGGACGCTTGCCGTGGTTGGCGCTGGACTTGGCGCGTGCACGACGCTTACGACCGCGCTTGCTCATCACTGCCTCCTCGTGTCTTGACTCGCCCCACGAGGGGGCACGGAACGCCGCTGATTCTCGCACACGGCGGCGCGCCTGGGCCAGTCTGGCGCCGCTGACCAGCCGGTGAAGGCGACCACACGTCAGCGCACGTCGCAGCCGGAGCCCCGGCCGCCTTCCTCAGTCGCGCTCGAAGCGGACGGTCCGGGAGGACTCGACCCGGGACTCCACGACGCGCACGACCCGCCCGGAGGCGGAGGCCTGGGTCCGGGTCGTGGTCGACGTCGTCGTCACGCTCACCGCGGTGGCGCGCAGGGCCGACAGGCGCCCCAGGACCCGGGCGCGCAGCTCGGGAGGGGCCTGCTCGGCGCACCGCGAGCGCAGGATCTCCCGCAGGTGGGTCTCGGCGTCGGCGAGGCGGGAGCAGTGCGAGCAGGTGGCCACGTGCTGGGCGAGGCGCTCGGCCAGGTCGGCGGTGCACTCGCGGTCGAGGAAGGCCTCCAGGTGGGCGCGGGCCTCGGCGCAGGAGCAGTCCTGGGAGCCGTCCGCGCTCTTGGGGTCCTTGTGGGCTCGGCGCTGTTGTCGCCGGGGGTTCCCGGTTCCATGCGGTCTCTCATTTCTCCTCCTCCCCGTAGCCGTACTCGCGGGCGTAGTCGGCCAGCAGCTCGCGCAGCTGGCGGCGCCCTCGGTGCAGCCGGGACATGACGGTCCCGATGGGCGTGTCCATGATCTCGGCGATCTCCTTGTAGGAGAAGCCCTCCACGTCCGCCAGGTAGACGGCCAGGCGCCGGTCCTCGGTGAGCTGGCCCAGGGCGTCCTTGATGTCGGAGTCCGGCAGGGCGTCCAGGGCGAGGTTCTCCGCGCTGGGCAGCCCCACCGAGTCGTGGGAGGCGGCCCGGTGCAGCTGCCAGTCCTCGACCGTCTCCGCGTCGGACTGGAGCGGCTCGCGCTGCTTCTTGCGGTAGGAGTTGATGAAGGTGTTGGTCAGGATCCGGTAGAGCCAGGCCTTGAGGTTGGTGCCGGGCCGGTACTGGTGGAAGGAGCCGAAGGCCTTGGCGTAGGCGTCCTGCACGAGGTCCTCGGCATCGGCCCGGTTACGGGTCATACGCAGGGCGGCGCCGTAGAGCTGGTCGAGGTAGGGCAGGGCCTCGGCCTCGAAGCGGGCGGCCCGGGCGGCCTCGTCCTCATCGGCCGGCGCCCGGTCCAGATCGCGCGCGCCATCGTCAGGATCGATCACCTCATCCAGGGTGATCTCATCAGTGTGGTCGTCGATGTCCGTCATCAGCCACGAGCCTAACGCGCCCGGGGAGTCTTCGGCCCAACCGACGCCACGAGCCTTGGTCACGTCCGTCGTCTCGGTCATCGCCTCGTGATCGTGGCGGGCCGTCCCGGCAGATCCCGGTGCCGACGGCGCCGGTCCTGTCGGCCGGGCCGCTCTCGGCGGCCGCGCGGCCCGCTCGGCGGTGCGCCCCGCCGGCGGGCGGTCCGGCTCGGCGGCGACACGATCGACTGCTGGATGCTCATGTCCCGGCCAACACGATGGCGCCCCGATTTCATTCCCCGTCCGCCCTGAGCGAGGCACGCACCACGTTCGAGCAGCGATATCGCTGGCCCGAGCCGCCCGCGTAGGTCAGGATGGGGGCATGAACATTCTGCGCTCCTTCGCCCGCCCCATGCTCGCCGCGCCCTTCATCGTCGATGGACTCGACGCCCTGGTGCGCCCTCGCGCCACGTGGAGAAGTTCGAGAAGGTCGCCCCGACGCTGGAGCGGGTCGGTCTGCCGCCCGTGCTGGCCTCCGACGCCCGGCTGCTCACCCGCGCCTCGGGTGCCGTGAGCCTCGTGGCCGGGCTGGGGCTGGCCACCGGGCCGGGCACCCCTGCACGAACGCCACCATCCTGGCGGCCTCAACGTGCCCCTCACCGTGGTCAACAACCCCGTCTGGGCGGTCAAGGGGACGCAGGCCCGCAAGGAGGCCTCTCCGGGCTGCTGCGCGGGGCCGCCCTGGGGGCAGGGCTCGCGCTGGCCGCCGTCGACCGTCAGGGCAGGCCGTCCCTGGCCTGGCAGGTGCGCAACGCCCGTCAGCAGCGTGAGGCGATGCAGGCCGCCCAACAGGCCGTTCAGCAGCGCTACGTGACTGCCTGAGCGCCTTTTGGTCGGGCCGACGTCGGCTCCCGTTGGCTCGGGCCAGGGGCCGACGTCGGCCCACCGCCATCTCCGCCTGCAGCGCCCCGGCACCCTGTCACCTGGGCGTCACAGGCGGCGGCTACTCGCCCCGGTCCACCTCCGACCGGTCGCGGCGCGCGACGCGCCCGCACCACTGACCACCACGCGCAGACACGTCATCGACACGCTAGGAGCACTCATGACCGTCCAGTCCGCCCAGCCGGCCCAGGCAAGCCAGTCACCCCAGTCGGAGCAGGCCGCCCAGCCCGACATCATCTACACCTGGACCGATGAGGCCCCGATGCTGGCGACCCACCCTTCCCTGCCGATCGTGCGCGGCTTCGCCCAGCGGGCGGGCGTGAGCGTGGGCACGGCGGACATCTCGCTGGCGGGACGCATCCTGGCGGCCTTCTCCCTGGCCGACGACGACCTGGCCCGCCTGGGCGAGCTCACCCAGTCCCCGGCGGCCACGATCATCAAGCTGCCCAATATCTCGGCCTCCCTGCCCCAGCTCAAGGCCGCCATCGCCGAGCTCCAGGCCCTGGGCCACGAGATCCCCGACTACCCCGATTCCCCGGCCACGCCCGCCGAGCACGAGGCGCGCGCCGCCTACGACGCCGTCAAGGGCAGCGCCGTCAACCCCGTCCTGCGCGAGGGCAACTCGGACCGGCGCGCCCCGGCGGCCGTCAAGGCCTACGCCCGCTCCCACCCGCACTCGATGGGGGCCTGGTCGCCCCAGTCGCGCACCCGCGTGGCCACGATGGGGGCCGGGGACTTCCGGCGCAATGAGCGCAGCGTCGTCGTGCCCGAGGCCGGCACCCTGCAGATCCGGTTGCGCCCGGCCGACGGCGGCGAGCCGATCGTCCTGCGGGAGTCGCTGCCGGTGACGGCCGGGGAGGTCGTGGACGCCACCTTCATGAGTGCCGCCGCCCTGGATGAGTTCCTCGCCCAGCAGGTGGCCGCCGCCAAGGATGAGGACCTGCTGCTGTCGGTGCACCTCAAGGCCACGATGATGAAGGTCTCCGACCCGATCATCTTCGGTCACGCGGTGCGCGCCGCCCTGCCGGGGGTCTTCTCCAACCTACGGTCGGGTCCTGGCCGAGGCGGGTCTGCGGGCCGAGGATGGGCTGGCCTCGATCCTGGCGGGCCTGGACTCGCTGCCCCAGGGTGAGGAGATCCGCGCCGCCATCGAGGCCGAGCTGGCCGCCGGGCCGCGCCTGTCCATGGTGGACTCCGATCGCGGCATCACGAACCTGCACGTGCCCAGTGACGTCATCATCGACGCCTCCATGCCCGCCATGATCCGGGCCGGCGGCCACCTGTGGGGGCCGGACGGCCAGACCGCGGACACGCTCGCCGTCATCCCGGACTCCTCCTACGCCGGGGTCTACCAGGCCGTCATCGATGACTGCCGCGCCCACGGGGCTCTGGACCCGGCCACCATGGGCTCGGTGCCCAATGTGGGTCTCATGGCCCGCAAGGCCGAGGAGTACGGCAGCCACGACAAGACCTTCCTCATCCCGGCCGACGGCACCGTGGAGGTCGTCGTGGTCGAGGGGGCGGGCGCCGAGCCCGGTGCGGTGCTGCTGTCCCACGAGGTGGCCACCGGCGACATCTGGCGGGCCTGCACCACGCAGGACGCCCCCGTGCGCGACTGGGTGCACCTGGCGGTCACGCGGGCCCGGGCCACCGGCGCCCCTGCCGTCTTCTGGCTGGACCCCGAGCGCGGGCACGACGCCGTCCTCATCGACCTGGTGAACCGTTACCTGGCCGATGAGGACACCGAAGGCCTGGACATCCGCGTCCTGGACCCGGTGGCGGCCACGCGCCTGTCCCTGGAGCGCGCCCGCCGCGGCAAGGACACGATCTCGGTGACCGGCAACGTGCTGCGCGACTACAACACGGACCTCTTCCCCATCCTCGAGCTGGGCACGAGCGCCAAGATGCTCTCGGTGGTGCCGCTGATGAATGGCGGCGGCCTCTATGAGACCGGGGCCGGGGGCTCGGCCCCCAAGCACGTGCGCCAGCTCCTCGAGGAGGACTACCTGCGCTGGGACTCCCTGGGTGAGTTCCTGGCCCTGGCGGAGGCCTTCCACCACGTGGCCCAGGTCAGCGGCAACGAGCGCGCCGAGGTCCTGGCCGACGCCCTGGAGGCCGCCACGGCCCGGCTGCTGGAGGAGAACCGCTCCCCGGCACGCCGCCTGGGGCAGATCGACAACCGCGGCTCGCACGCCTGGCTGGCCCTGTACTGGGCCCGCGAGCTGGCCGCGCAGGAGACCAGCCCCGAGCTCGCCGCCGTCTTCTCCCCGATCGCCCAGCAGCTCGAGGCCTTCAATGACACGATCCAGGCCGAGCTCTTGGCCGTCCAGGGCTCCCCGGTGGACATCGGCGGCTACTACCGTCCCCGATGCGGCCCTGACCGACGCCGCCATGCGACCCTCGACCACCCTCAACGCGGTCATCGAGGCCCTGGCATGACCGATGCCCCCGGCGCCGGCGCTGGCGTCCCTGCGGCCCTCTCGGCTGGCTCGGCCGGATCCGCCGGGCCGTGGCGGGCGCCGGTGGCGGCGGGGGCGCTGGAGGCCGTCGTGGAGCTGCCGGGGTCGAAGTCGCTGAGCGCGCGGGCCCTGCTGCTGGCCGCCATCGCCGATGCGCCGACGACGCTCACCGGGCTCCTGCGCTCGCGCGACACCGAGCTCATGCTCGCCGCCCTGAGCGTGCTCGGCGCCCGCTTCGAGAACCTCGACGAGACCGGCACGCACCTGCGCGTCACGCCGGCTCCCCTGCCGCTGCACGTGCAGGCCGGACCCGACGGCCTCGGACGCATCGACGTCGGCCTGGCCGGGACCGTCATGCGCTTCGTTCCCGCCCTGGCCGCCCTGGCCGACACCCCGGTCGTCTTCGACGGGGACGAGGCCGCCCGGCGCCGCCCCATGGCGCCTCTGCTCGACGCGCTGGCCGCCCTGGGCGCGGAGGTCACCCACCTCGGTGAGCCCGGCTTCCTGCCCTTCCGAGTCGGCCCCGGCGACGGCGCCCTCCTGCGAGCCGAGGGCGCCCGAGTGGCGGTCGACGGCTCGGCATCTTCCCAGTTCGTCTCCGCCCTGCTGCTCCTGGGTGCCCTCCTGCCCGGCGGCCTGGAGCTCACCCCCACCGGGCCGGTGCCCTCACTGACGCACGTGGGCATGACGGTGGCGACGCTGCGCGAGCGGGGCATCGCCGTGGACGAGCCCGCCCCCGGGGCCGGTGACGGCGAGCGCACCTGGCGGGTCCACCCCGGTCGCCCCCGCGGCGGGCAGGTGGCCATCGAGCCGGACCTGTCCAACGCCGGCCCCTTCCTGGCGGCCGCCCTCGTGGCCGGGGGCCGGGTCAGCGTCCCCCACTGGCCGGCGGCCACGACCCAGGCCGGTGACGCCTGGCGCGAGCTCCTCCCCCGCCTGGGCGGGGAGGTGACACTCACCGACGGACTGCTCACGGCCCACGGCACCGGGCGGCTGACCGGGATCCACGCGGACCTGTCCGACGTCGGCGAGCTGGCCCCCACGGTGGCGGCCCTGGCCACCCTCGCCGGAGCCCAGGGCCACACCAGCACCCTCACCGGCATCGCGCACCTGCGCGGGCACGAGACCGACCGCCTGGCGGCCCTGGCCACCCAGATCCGCCTCCTGGGCGGGGACGCCGAGGAGAGCGACGACGGGCTCATCATTCGCCCCGCCCCGCTGCACGGCGCCGCTCTGCGCTCCTACGCCGACCACCGGATGGCGACCTTCGCCGCCGTCATCGGCCTGAGCGTGGAGGGGGTGAGCCTGGACGACGTCGAGTGCACCTCCAAGACGCTGCCCGGCTTCACGGACCTGTGGGCCGCCATGCTGGCCACCTCCGGTGGGGGCGGTACCGGGCCCGCCACCGCCTCGCATCGCGAGCCGGAGACCCCCGGAGATGGTGTCTGATGGCCCGCCGCGACATCGGCACCGACGACCCGCGCGTGAGGGTCCGCCCCGGCCGGGGCTCGCGCCCGCGCACCAAGCAGCGCCCCAGTCACGCCGACGCAGCCCTGGGCATGGTCACCCGCATCGACCGCGGCCACTACCGGATCCGCCTGGACGACCCCAGCCTCACTGAGGACTCCAGCGGCAACATCACCGCCATGAAGGCCCGCGAGCTGGGGCGGGGCAAGGTCGTCGTCGGGGACCGGGTCGCCGTCGTCGGGGACACCAGCGGCCGCAAGGGCACCCTGGCGCGCATGGTCCGCATCGAGGAGCGCACCACCCTGCTGCGCCGCAGCGCCGAGGACGGGGACGCCGCCGGCACCGAGAGGCCGATCGTCGCCAACGCCGGCAAGCTCGTCATCGTCACCGCCGTGGCCGACCCCGAGCCGCGCCCACGCATGATCGACCGCTACCTCGTGGCCGCCTACGACGCCGGCATGGAGCCGCTCATCGTGCTCACCAAGACCGACCTGGCCGACGCCGCCCCGCTGACGGGCCTCTACAGCCCCCTGGGCGTGCGCTGCCTGGCCACGCGACTGCGCCCCCACGGCCCCGAGACCGGGCCCTCCCAGGTCTGCGGCGAGCGGCCCGACGACGGCGTCGAGGCGGTCCGCCAAGCGCTTGACGGCGCCGTCTCAGTCCTCGTGGGCCACTCCGGGGTCGGCAAGTCCACGCTCATCAACGCGCTCGTGCCCGGGGCCGACCGCGCCACCGGGCACGTCAACGAGGTCACCGGCCGGGGCCGCCACACCTCCACCAGTCTTCAGGCCCTCGAGCTGCCCGGGGGCGGCTGGGTCATCGACACCCCCGGCGTGCGTTCTTTCGGGGTTTCCCACGTCGGCAGCGCCGACGTTCTGAGGGGCTTTCCGGACCTGGCCCGCGTGGCCGAGGACTGTCCGCGGGGCTGCACCCATGAGGAGGGCGTCGTCGACTGCGCCCTGGATGAGTGGGCGAGCACGGCGGACGGGCCGGACGCCTCGGGAGCCTCGGCTGCCCGCGAGGAGCGGCGCGCGAGGGTGGAGTCCTTCCGCCGGCTGCTGGCCCCCTCACTGGAGGCCGAGGACCCCACCCGGCCCTGAAACACTCCCGGCGGCGCCGCGCGAGCCCCTCAGGGCACGTCACAGTTTCGTTGACAGCGCGATCCTCAACCTCGAGGGCCGTTTGCCCTGGTACAGGGCGTCGACCCGCCAGAAACGGCGTCAATACTGAGTTTTTTCACGTTTCGTCAGAGCCCCTATTGGACGTCGTGTGCTAGAACTCACATCACACAGCCGTTGCAGGATTCAACTACACACCGATTTTGACGGTTCCCACAAGCGAAAGCGCGTTAGTCTCAGGACATGCACAACCGTCCGACCCCTTCGCTTCCACGTCCCGCCCTGGGCGACCTGTCCGCACGCGCCAACCTCTCTGCGGCGCGCCGGCGCGTCCTGGAGGTCGTGGAGGCTTCTAACGACGCGATGACGGCCGTTCAGGTCGCCAGCGCACTCAACCTGCACCACAACACCGTCCGTGAGCACCTCGACGCCCTGGTTGACGCCGGGTTCGTCACGGTGTCCACCAAGCCGACGGGCAAGCGGGGCCGCCCGGCCCTGCGCTACGCCTCAACGGCCCCCGACCCCTCAGCAGATGGTCGACGCCTACCTGCTGCTGCTCGACGCGATCGCCGACACCCTGGGCGAGGGCGAGGACGCCCGCGCCACGGCCCTGGAGATCGGTCGCCGCTGGGCCGAGCTGACCCCCGGCACCATTGCTGAGCCCACGGTCGACGGCGAGCAGGTGGACCGGGTCACCGCCCTCATCCCCTACCTCGCGGTCATGGGCTTCGCCCCAGAGGTCTCCGGAGACACCGTCGTCCTGCGCTCCTGCCCGCTCATCACCCGCAACCACCGGCCGCGTGACCTGGTGTGCACCATGCACGAGGGTTTCCTCCGGGCCGTCGTCGGCCCCGACCCGGCCGCATATGAGCGGCTCAAGTTCCTGCCCAACGGGCCTGACGGATGCCAGATCAGCTCGGCTCAGCCCGTCCACGAGGAGCCGGACCTCAAGATCGTCCACGCCGACGTCGCCTGAGCACGCGGCTCCAACAGCATCACCCGTCCACCACTTCTGACATCGCAAGGCTTCGGCCCCGGGCACAGTCGCCCGGGGCCGAAGCAGCGTTCGGGGGCTGTCCTGACCGCGGCCTGAGGAGCCCCGGGTTCAGGCGCTGACCTCCAGGACGCCGTGAGCTCCCTTCTCCATGTCGGCGAAGGAGTGCGTCACGAACACGTAGTGGCCCGGCTCGGAGGCCACGCACTCGACGAATCCGCCCTGAGCCGGCTGCAGGCCGAGGGCCTGGGAGCCGCCGGACCAGGCGGCCCCGATCCGGTTCGGACCGCCCAGGGTCCAGGCCCCCTCGAAGAAAACCTGATCGAACTGCAGGCCGACGGTGTGGAACGACGTCGGAAGTGAGGGGCCGGCGGCCATGACCCAGAAGCGCACGCGCTCGCCGACCTTGGCCTTGAGCGGCTGCTGGTGGTACTGGAAGGCCACCCCGTTGAAGGTCATGAGGTCGGGGGTCTTGGCGGCGATCTTGTCCGTGTTGGGCTCGCCGCCCTCGGGGACCGAGGTAGACCTCAGAGGCGACGATGACGTACTCGCGGTCCACGGCCGGCAGCCCCGGTGGATCGATGATGACGGCCCCATGCATGCCGGCGGCCAGGTGCAGGCTCATCGGCGAGGTGGAGCAGTGGTAGAGCCAGATCCCCGAGTGCTGGGCCGTGAAGGTGTAGACGAGGGACTCCCCGGGGTTGATCGAGCGCATCGCCTGATCGGGCGGGGTGATCCCGGCGTGGAAGTCCAGGGAGTGGCTCATCGTGCCATCGTTGACCAGGGTGATCTCGAAGGTGTCCCCCACCTTGCCGCGCAGGACGGGGCCGGGAACCTGCCCGTTGAAGGTCAGGCGCCGCTGGGTGACACCGGCGCCGACCGGCATGACCTGCTCCTTGACGGTGAAGGTGTGCCGGTGGGTCATGGGACCGCCGTCGGGACTGGTAGGGGCCGGTGGCAGGGCGGCGTCGAAGGCCTTGAAGCCTGCGGGCAGCTGGGCCGCATAGTCGGGAACCGCGTCCTTGCCGGAGCCGGCCTGATTGCTCTGGCCACCGCCGTGCTGGTGATCGCCGTGCTGGTGGCCGGCGGCGGCCGCCCCGCCCGCGGTGACGTGGAAGACCATGCCCTGGGCGCGGTGGCCGGCGATGGAGCACCAGCCCTCGATCGGACCCGCGACGATGCCGGCGTCGAGGGTGCCCTTGGCTCTGGCGGCGATGCGCCCGGTGGTCTGGCCGGTGGCCAGGACGAGGTCGTGGACCTGGTCGGCGGTGTTGTCCAGGGTGATGACGAGCCGGTCGCCGGGGGTGACATCGACCGTGTCCGGCACGAACCGCAGGCCCTCCACCGTGATGGTGGCGTTGACGGTGTTGCCGGTGGGCGTGACGTCCTGGGTGGTTCCGCCCTGACCCCGGTTGCCGATGACGCTGCCGACGACGACGGCCGCTCCGGCGGTGAGCAGCCCCATGAGGACGCCGCGGCGGTCGGCGGACTGGAGCAGGCCGCCCGAGGACGAGTGCGGCGGTCCCGTCTCCCGCCGTCGGGCCGGCCCCGCCGGTCAGGGGGCGGCGGTTGCGGTCGATGGCGGGGGCGGTACCGGCCGTCACCGCTCGACGGTGGGCGCCCTCGGGCTTACCGGCGCCCGTCGCCGCGCGCCCAGCAGTGTCGCCGGGGGCCTGAGCCGCACTGTCGGCGCCGCTGCGCTCGGTCTCCTGGGAGGCAGCGTCCTGAGAAGGGGCGTTCTCGGAGCCAGCAGTCTCAGGAGCGGCGGCCTCATCAGGGGATGGTGCCTGTGCGTCGGGCGTCTTCGTCATCGGGTTCCCCTTCGGGGCTGGGCGGACCGGTGGCCCGCGGGGTCGGAGGTGGGGTCGGCGTCGGCCGGGGTGCGTGGGGTACGCGGCGGGCGCTTGCGCTGGGAGACCTCGCGCAGGCTGAGCATCATGCCCGCCAGCAGGTAGGAGGTCGCCAGCGCGGCCAGGGCGCCGGCGACGACGCGCACCTGCCAGGGCGCCCCCGGGCAGAGCGCCAGCAGGAGGCAGGCGTTGGCGGCGGTGACCCGGTAGGCGGCGAAGCGGTCCATGATCGCGTTGGTGGCCCGGGTGGCCGCGGGGCCGCCGCCGAGCATCACCGGGGTGAGGTAGCTCAGGGCCGCCACGAGGATCTGCAGGGCGAAGCCCGCCGCCAGGGGCAGGCGCAGGGAGTGGATGACCTCACGGGCAGCGGCGGCGTCGTCGGCCAGCGCCATGCGGGCCCCCAGGACGGCGACGCAGCCGACGAACCAGGCCACCGAGGCCGTGGCGGAGGCCGTGGCGAAGGAGGTCGGCGGGACCCGGCGGGCGGTGCGGTAGGCGGGCACGAGGACTGCGCAGGCGCCGCCGAGGTAGACCAGGGTGCCCAGACCCGCCAGGGGCGGCCACAGCCCGCAGGCGGCCACCAGCGCGGTGCCGCCCACGAGGTAGGGCAGGCCGCGAGTGGTCCAGCGCGGTGCGACCGGCTCCATGGGGGTGCGCAGCATCGTGGGCCACAGGACCGTGAGCGTGCCCAGGACCGTGGTGCCCACGAAGCCCAGCAGCATGGTGGTCGTGTGGGCCAGGTAGAAGCCGTCGGCCAGGGCGGAGCGCCCGTGGGCGTTGGACCAGGAGATGAGGAAGCCCAGGAGCGCACCGGTGGCCAGCAGGACCAGGGCGACGGCGTAGTGGAGGGCCAGGGAGGCCAGGCGCGGGGCGATGGCCCTGCGGTACTGCACGGTGATGGCCACGACGCCCGCAATGGCCTGGGCCATGACGATACCCGCCCCGATGAGCGCCACCGCCTGCTGGCCCATGGTGATGCCGGTGAGCACGACGGCGGTGCCGAGGCTGTGGGCGTAGAGGCGCGCGTCCAGGAGGGCGGCGCCACCCAGAGCCGGGCGGTGCAGGAGGGTGTCGGCGAAGTGGGCGGACCAGATGGTGATGGCGCTGCCGATCCCGCCCAGGAGCAGGGCGTGCAGGGGCAGCCAGGTTCCCCAGGAGACCAGCGGGCCCACGATGGTCAGGGCCGCCAGGACCGCGGCAATGAGCAGCCAGGCCATGACCAGGGCGTTGCGACGTACCTGGGTGGTGCGCCGGGAGGGCTTCTTGCCGGGACGGCCCGGGCCGCTTGCTCGTCCGGGGCCGGGAAGCGAGCCGGGCCGGGGGGCGGACCCGGTACCGGGAGAACCGATGGACAGGCTCATGCGCGGCCCCCTGTCGCCTGCGACGTCGTCGATCCGGATGCCGCGGCCGTAGCCGGCGGTCTTGCCCTCACCGGCTTGCGGATGCTGCCGGAGGTCAGGACACGCCCCAGGGTGAGAACCATGAAGACGAGAATCGCCGCCACTCCCACGGCACCGCCGACCTTCCAGGCCGCGGAGGCCTCCGCCAGCAGACCGACGACTCGCACCACCAGGCCGGCGTGCAACAGAACGTAGGGCAGCCACATGAGTCGGTGGTAGGGCAGGGCCCGGTGGACGATCGCGGGGATGATGACCGGGGCATGGGCCAGGATCATGGAGAAGGCGAAGCCCACCGTGATGCAGTGGATGACGATCTCGTAGGCGGCCCCGTTCAGGCCCTGCAGGCCCCACAGCGACCAGACCGCCCCGGCGACGGCGAGCCACACGTAGCCGGCGAGCATGGAGGCCGCCATGAAGCGCACCCCGCCGCGCAGGCGGACCGTGCGTCGGGCGACGTCGTAGTAGGCCATGACGACGGCCAGTCCCAGCAGGGCCGGGCCAACCACGAGGTGGGAGCCCGGTGCGATGAGCAGCAGGCAGGCGCCCAGGACCGCCGCGCCGGAGAGCGCCTCGACGACGGTCTCCACCATCTCGTCGAGGAAGGCGATGCGGGCCAGCTCCAGGCGCTCGCCGATGATGGTGAGCGTGGGGAAGAGCAGCCACAGCGGGACGACATCCTCCATGCCGCGCCCACCCAGCCACAGGACGTCCCCCAGCAGGAGGGCGGCCCCGCCCATGGCCTCGACGTCGACGGCAGCGCTGGGGGCGCGGCGGTGAACCCGCAGGTAGATGGCGCATAGGATGCCGGCGGCGCCGGTCATGAGTCCCCGGCCGACGACGTCGGGGGCACCGGCCAGGAGGGCCAGGCAGCCCGCGGCACTTCCCAGGGGGGCGAGGAAGGCCCAGGGGGTGCGGGCGGCGACCGCCCGTTCCAGGGCGATGACGGTCCCCAGGAAGCCGACGAGCATGAGGGGGCCGTGGAGCGCCGCCAGCTCGGCCCCGTCAATGGGCGCCGGCAGGTTGAGGCGCAGGAGGGCGGCGTTGAGTCCCATGAGGATGCAGGCGGCGCCCAGGGCCAGGGCCACCAGGCGCGGCGCCACGCGGCTGGTCAGCGCCCGGCTGAGTCGGTCCGTCTCCACGGACCAACCGTATCCAACGGCGCCGCAAACCCACGCACCACGCACTCACATCGACAAAAACTTCATAGACGACACGGCTCCGCGTCACTTATGAAGTTTCGGTAGGTTTGTATGGGGCTGGCCGCGCCAGCGGAGGTGGCCAGTCGCGCCAGCAGAAGTGGACAGCCGTTCCACTGGCGGTGGACAGTCGTTCCAGCCGGCCCTGCGGTGGTAGTAAGGTCACGCACACCAGTACGAAACACTCCGAAGGAGAGCCTATGAGCGAGAGCCCCGAGCTGCTGCCCGTCACTGAGAAGAAGTCCAGCTGCGGCTGCCACGAGCACAGCGACGAGCGCCTCACCCTGGACGCGCGCGCCATCCCGCACCGTCTGCGCCACGCCGCGGTCATCGGCGCCGCCTCCTCCCTCAACCCCGGTGAGGGCTTCGACCTGGTGGCCCCGCACGTGCCCACCCCTCTGCTGGCCCAGATCGACCAGCTGCCCTTCACCTTCCAGCACACGCTGCTGGAGCAGTCCGAGGGCTTCGCGCGCGTCGAGATCCTGCGCACCGCCTGATCCGCGCCTGAGCGCGACCGGCCGGCGGAAGGCACCCGCGGTCCCTAGCACTCGGCTTCGGCCACGGGCTCGGGGCCTCAACGGGCCTGGCTCCATACCGTCGGCGCGCTCCCGATATGCTCAACGCATGACGCCAGCACCACTCGATGCCGCGGTCGTCGGCCCGAGCAGGAGCCGTGGGACCTCCGCGGACCTGCCCATGCCGACGACCCGGCCGGTGCTACCCGAGCTGCCCGAACGTCCCGGCCTGTCGGCCCCGGCTGCCGACGGCGTCCCCCAGCAGCTGGTCGACCGCTACGGGCGCACCGTGCGCGACCTGCGCCTGTCCATCACGGACCGCTGCAACCTGCGTTGCACCTACTGCATGCCCGCGCAGGGTCTCCAGTGGTTGCCCACCCCGGATCTGCTGACCACCGCCGAGCTCACCCGCCTGGGGCGTATCGCCGTCGAGCGCCTGGGAGTCGAGCGCATCCGCCTGACCGGTGGCGAGCCGCTCATGCGGCGCGACCTGGAGGAGATCGTCGAAGCACTGTCCGCGTTGCGGACCTCGGCCGGAGCCAAGCCGGACATCGCCCTGACCACCAACGGCCTGGGCCTGGAGAAGCGGGCCGCCGGGCTGCGGGCGGCGGGCCTGGACCGCGTCAACATCTCCATCGACTCCCTGGACCCGCAGGACTACGCCGCCATCACTCGCCGTGACCGGCTCGCCGACGTCCTGACCGGGATCGCCGGCGCCCAGGAGGCCGGCCTGGACCCCATCAAGGTCAATGCCGTGGCCGTGCCCGCCACCGTGGAGGAGCGGGCGCCGCGCCTCCTGGCCGAGTGCCTGCGCCGTGGCTGGCAGCTGCGGTTCATCGAGCACATGCCGCTGGGACCGCGCGAGACCTGGAGCAGCCAGGACGTCGTCGGCGTCGATCAGATCCTGGGGGTGCTGCGGGAGGCCGGATTCACCCTCACCGAGGTGGGCCGCCCGGACCGTCGTCCGGCGGCGCTGTGGCGGGTCGCCGCCGGAAGCGCGTTGGGCCAGGAGCATCCGGCCGGGACGGTGGGCGTCATCGCCTCGGTCACCGCCCCCTTCTGCTCGGACTGCGACCGCACCCGCATCACGGCCGACGGACGCCTCATGACCTGCCTGTTCTCCAGCACCGAGACCGACCTGCGCGGCCCCATGCGCGCCGGGGCCGACGACGACGAGCTCATCCGCATCTGGGCCGGCGCAACCTGGGGCAAGCCCCGCGCGCACGGCTCGGACAGTCCCCACACCGAGAGCGACGGCTTCGCTCGCCCGCAGCGCACCATGTCGGCCATCGGTGGCTGACCCGATTCCTCAGGAGCCCCCATGACGAACCCCTCCCCGAGCTGTCGCCCCAGGCGGGCGCGCACGCCGGTCAGGCGCAGATCTCCGTGACCCTGCGCTACTTCGCCGCGGCCACTGAGGCCGCCGGGCGCCCCGAGGAGCGCCTGGACCTGCCCGCCGGCACGACACTGGCGGCTCTGCGCGAGCAGCTCTCCGGTCGAGGCCTGGAGATGGCGCGGGTCATCCCGATCTGCAGCTTCCTCGTCAACTCGGTCTCCACCCCGGCGGACTCGCTCACGCCCCTGGCCGACGGCGACGCCGTCGACGTGCTCCCGCCCTTCGCTGGCGGGTGACCACCGCATCGAGCCGGACGGTTGTCGCGTAACCCGACCGTTCTTCCGCCCAGGCTGCCCGGGACGTTCCAGGCTCGGCGATAAGACGTCAGGCGATGTTGCTCCACTGGCTCGAGCCGTCGGTGAAGGTCTGGCGCTTCCACACGGGCAGGCGCTCCTTGACCTCCTCGACGATCTGGCTGCACACGGCGAAGGCCTCGGCGCGGTGGTCGGAGCTGACGGCGACCGCGAGCGCCGCCTCCCCGACGCTCAGGTCGCCGACGCGGTGGACGACGCCCAGGGCCCGCACCCGCCCCTGCTGGGCCACGTCCTGGGCGATCTGCTCGACGACCTGGCCGGCCGTGGGGTGGCAGGAGTAGCCGATGCCGGTGACGGCGCGCTCGGCGTCGTGGTTGCGGACCACGCCCTCGAAAGGTGACGACGGCGCCGGCGGCGGCGTCCTGGACGGCGTCGGCGAGCTCGGTGACGCTGATGGGTGACCTCGGTGACCTCGGCACGGACCACGCGGGCCGTGGGAGCCGGGAGCGGCCGGCTGGGCTGGTCGGGGCTGGGCGTCACGGGGTCTCCTCGATCGGGGCGGCGGGCTGGGCATGATCGGATGGTCGGCCGCGAGCATACCCATGTGGGCTTCCCCGGCTGAACGGGCATGATAGGCCCCGGATGCTCGGGCACCGGCCCCGCGACCGCCCGCCCCGAGTCGCAGCCCGCAGGGTACCCGCCGAAGGAAGGACCGCTATGGCGCAGATGATTCCGCTGGAGGACTACGTCTCCCAGGTGCTGGAGGCCCTCTCGCCCCTTGAGGGCGGCCGTGTGCCACTGGGGCGAGCGCACGGACGGGTGCTGGCCGAGGACGTGACCGCCGCCGTGCCGGTGCCGCCGTGGACGAACTCGGCGATGGACGGCTACGCGGTGCGCGCGAAGGACACAACCGGCGCCTGCCCACAGACGCCCGTGGTGCTGCCGGTGAGCGGGGACGTTCCGGCCGGCGCCGCGCCGCAGCCCCTCGCGGAGGGAACCGCCCAGCGAATCATGACTGGGGCGATGCTGCCTGAGGGCGCGGACGCCGTGGTCAAGGTGGAGGACACCGACCAGGCTCCCGGCCCACACCCGATTCCCGAGCGCGTCGAGATCCGCGCGGCAGCGACCCCGGGCCTCAGCGTGCGCCGCGCCGGGGAGGACGTGGCCGCGGGTGATCCGGTCATGGCGGCGGGGACGAGGCTGTCGGCGGCGGCCATCTCCGCCCTGGCCTCCGTGGGGCTCGGCTCGGTGCTGGTGCGGCCGCAGGTGCGCGTGGCGGTGGTGTCCACCGGGGCCGAGCTGCGTGACGCCGGCCAGGCGCTGGAGCCCGGGACGATTCCCGACTCCAACTCCCTGCTGCTGGCCGGGCTGGTCGCCGAGCACGGGGCCGTGTGCACGAGCGTGGCCCGCAGCGGCGACACGGCCGAGTCCCTGGCTGAGGTGCTGCGGCAGGCCGCGGCCGGCGCCGACCTCATCGTCACCTCCGGGGGTGTGTCAGCGGGAGCCTTCGACCCGCTGACGATGCTGGCTCAGGTACAACGGGGCGAGGAGGCCCCGGTCCACCTGGACTTCGTCAAGGTGGCCATGCAGCCGGGCAAGCCCCAGGGGCACGGCTGGGTGCTCGCCGACGACGGCCGGCGGGTGCCGATCATCTGCCTGCCGGGCAACCCGGTGAGTGTCCTGGTCTCCTTCACCACGATCGTGGCGCCCGGCGCTGGCCCGCCTGGCCGGGCAGGATGCGGCAGGCGGCGCAGAGCTGCTTCCAGGTCGGCCTGCGCTGACGGCGCGCGCGGCGGTGGGTTGGCGGACCCCGCCGGGGCGGCGCCAGCACGTTCCGGTGCGCTTCACCGAGGCCCCCACCGGCTCCGGAGTCCGTTCCGACCTCGGTGACGGTGCGGGCCTGCCCTGGGTGACGCCCACCCACCGGCTGGGCTCCGGCTCGCACCTGGTGGCCTCGCTGCCCGCCGCGCAGGCGCTGGCGGTAGTGGCCGCCGAGGTCGAGGCGGTCGAGGTCGGCGACGAGCTGCCCCTCATCCCGCTGTCCGCCTCATCGAGCTCGGCGACCGCCGCCCCTGCAGGTCGCCGTCAAGAGCCCGGACTGCGCCCACGACGCACGATCCCACTCCCCAGTGAAGGAGCCCTGTATGACTACCCGCCCCGAGATCACCCTCACCCACCTGGACGAGGCGGGCGCCGCCTACATGGTGGACGTCACCGCCAAGACCCCGACCGTGCGCGAGGCCCGCGCCAGCGCCTTCGTGGCCTGCTCGGAGGCGATCGTCGACGCCCTGCGCGGCGGCTCTGTCCCCAAGGGCGACGTGCTCGCCGTGGCCCGCGTGGCCGGGATCGCGGCGACGAAGAAGGTCCCCGAGCTCCTCCCCCTGGCGCATGTCATCGGCGTGCACGGGGCGCGCGTGGACCTGGAGATCGTCGACGGCGGCGTGCGCATCGAGACCACGGTGCGCACGGCCGACCGCACGGGCGTGGAGATGGAGGCACTCACCGCCGCCACCGTGGCGGGACTGGCGATCGTCGACATGGTCAAGGGAGTGGACCGGGGCGTCGAGCTGCGCGAGGCCAAGGTGGTCGCCAAGTCCGGGGGACGCTCAGGGGACTGGGTGCGCGGTGACCGCGGTGACCGCGGCGATGTGGCCTGAGCAGACGGCCCGCGCCATCGTGAGCACCGCGGATGCGGTCGAAGTCACCGAGGTCGCCGAGACCGCCGACGTCGTCGTGCTGGCCGGCGGAACCGGCGCTCGGTTGGACGGAGCCTCCAAGCCCGACGTCGTCGCCCGGGGGCTGCGCCTGCTCGACCACGTGCTGGCCGGCCTGGAGCAGCTTCGCGAACAGGGCCTTCCGCTCGGGCGCGTGTGCGTTGTCGCCCCGGCGGAGGTCGCTCTGCCCGATGGCGTCCTACGGGCATTGGAGGACCCTCCCCCTGGGAGGGCCCGTCGCCGGCATCGCGGCCGGGTTGGATGTCCTGGGACGGAGCGCCCCGGTTGCGGGACTGGCCGGGATCCTCACCTGCGACGCGCCCTTGTCCTGGAGGGCGCTGCCGGCCCTGCACCGGGCGCTGGTGCAGGCCGGGCCGGAGCTGGACGGCGTCTGCGCCCGCGACGGTGAGCACACCCAGTACCTGCTGGGCCTCTACCGTCGCCGAGCACTGGCCGCAGCCGTCGCCCCGGGCGGCACACCTCTGCGGGACACGGCTGTGCGCCGGGCACTCGGGACGCTCCGCGTCAAGGCCATCCCCACGGCTCGCGATGTCGTGCGGGATCTGGACACCTGGGCCGAGGTCCATTCCTGGGACTCGGGCCGCTCCGAGTAGCAGCCCGGCTCAATCCGAATCGCTCAGTAGTGCTCGAGTGTGCTCAGTGGTCGCCGCCGCCGAGCTGCTCCAGGACATGGGGCACCAGGGGGCCGACGACGGCAACGGTGTCCTTTTGACCCCACCGCGCGAGCCGGGGGCGTTGACGACCAGGGCGCCGTCGTCGCCGCGAGAGGTCACGCCTACCAGCCCGCGGGACAGTCCCGCCAGCGGTGTCTTGGTCAGCCCGTGGGCGCGGATCTGCGCCTCGATGCCCTCGATGCGGGTCTCCAGCAGTGGTGCCGTCGCCTCCGGGGTGAGGTCCCGAGGGGGTCACCCCGGTACCGCCGGTGGTCAGGACCACCCGGGCGCCGCCGGCCACCGCCCGCCTGATCGCCTCACGCACCGGCTCAACACCGTCGGGCACGAGGTCCACCTTCTCGACGACGACGTCGTGCTCAGCCAGGAGGCGCTGGGCCAGCGGGCCGGAGAGGTCCTCTCTCTCACCGCTGACGCAGCGGTCGGAGACGGTGATGACGGCGCCCTTTGACGGGCTCGGGCAGGGCCGCCAGGCCCTTCTGGACGATGGGGGTCTCACTCATGGACCCACCGTAGTCCGCCTACACCCCGCGCGGCTCCTCCGTCTCCCACCCGGAGTTTCAAGGGCAACACGTCCCGATCCAACCGACAACCTCAATTAGGCAACTAATGTTGAACCTAATTCACCGCCCTTAGTCACCTCCGAGTCGTCGGTTTCGCCTCGTATTGCTCAGACATTCGTCCCTTGCATGAAGATCTGACCAACTCAATGCATCATTGAGCGCGGTGTGAGTCCGCAGGCTTTCACCGACCCTCTCCACACAGTCTCAGGTCCAGGGCGCTGTCGCCCAGCGGACCGAGCCCCACAACAGCAGGAGCCCTATGTCCACGCTCGACACCTCCGGTCGCGTCCTCACAGGGTGGAACCCTGAAGAGCCGGAGAACTGGTCCGCGAAGATCGCCTGGACCACTCTGGCCATCACCACCTTCTCCCTCATGCTCGGCTTCACCGTCTGGTTCCTGCCCAGCGCGGTGGCCCCCAGGCTCAACGACATCGGCTTCCACCTGACCAAGAACCAGATCTACTGGATCGCCTCGATGCCGGGCCTGTCCTGCGCCGCGCTGCGCCTGATCTACATGTTCCTGCCCGCCACCATCGGCGCCCGCAAGATGATCGGCTGGTCCTCGCTGCTCTACATCCTGCCGATGCTCGGCTGGTTCTTCGCGGTGCAGAGCACCGACACCTCCTTCGGTGTCCTGCTCGCCCTGTCCTTCGCCTGCGGGTATCGGGGGCCGCCACCTTCTCCGGCTACATGCCCTCGACCGGCTTCTACTTCCCCAAGCGGCTGGCCGGCACCGCCCTGGGGCCTGCAGGGCAGGGCCTCGGGGCAACATGGGGCATGAGCATCATCCAGCTCGCCGCCCCCTTCCTCATGGGCATCAGCCTGTTCGGGCATCACCTGGGATCGCCCCCCACCACGACGGGCAGCGCCCCAGTGGGTCGTCAACGCCACCGTCTTCTTCCTGCCCGTGGTCCCCATCGTGGCGCGTCCTGACCTTCGCGCTGCATCAAGGACGTCCCGCTCAAGGCCAACATCACGGCAGCAGATCGACATCTTCGGCAACCCTGGACACCTGGCTACATGACGGTCCTGTACATCGCGACCTTCGGCGTCTTCTCCGGGCTTCGCCGCACAGACCGCCACCATCATCAACAACAACTACGGCGCCGCCTCCGCCCCTGGCCGATCACTTCGACAAGGGCCGACCTGCCCCTGGGGGCCTCCTACGCCTTCATCGGGCACGCTCATCGGGTCCTTCCTGCGCTTCGCCTGGGGGGCCCCTGTGCGACCGCTTCGGCGGGAGCCATCTGGACCTTCGTCTCCGCCATCGTGGGCATGGGCCGTCACGATGGCCTGGTGCAGCTACCTGCTAGCCGCCGCCGACCGATCCCGGCGCGACTTCACCATCTTCCTGTGGTCGCATGCTGGCGATGTTCTTCTTCGCCGGCGTCGGCAACGCCTCGACCTTCAAGCAGATGCCGATGATCATGCCCAAGCGCCAGGCCGGCGGCGCCATCGGCTTCACCGCCGCCGTCGCCTGCCTCGGGCCCCTTCCTGGTCGGCATCGCCCATCGACCCTCCCTGCGCGACGCACCGCCTGGTTCTGCATCTCGCGCCGTCTTCTGCGCCGTGTGCGCCGTCATCTGCTGGATCCGCTACGCCGACCGGGCGCCCGCGTCCGGGCTGAGTTCCCCCATCCGGCATCCCGGTCGGGAACGCCCAGCAACCGTCCGACGGGCTCGACGGTGCGGCGGCTCGACGCGCCCGCCCGCCTGCCCCGTCGAGGGGCAGCGCCCGCCCGGGTCTCCATCGGCCGGACCGCCGCCAGCCAGCCCCAGGCCGACCACTCGATCAAACACAGACACACCATTGACCACCCATCAGACTTCACGGACCGAAAGGACCATTGATGAGCACCACCGGCTCCCCAGACCACCGGCCCCGGGATCGTTCCTGGACCCGACCAGCAGGTCGAGAACGCCCCCGGACTGCTCACGCTGGGCTCGTACCTGCGTCGAGGACAAGCCTCTGCCGACGCCCGCCGCCTGTTCCTGACCGGAGGGCGCGAGGCCGACACCTTCTACCGCCACCGGTGGAGCCACGACAAGATGGTCCACTCCACCCACGGGGTCAACTGCACCGGGTCGTGCGCCTGGGAGGTCTACGTCTCCGACGGCATCATCACCTGGGAGAAGCAGATCACCGACTACCCCACCACGGGGCCGGACATGCCCGAGTACGAGCCCCGCGGCTGCCCGCGTGGCGCGGCCTTCTCCTGGTACACCTACTCCCCCACGCGCATCCGCTACCCCTACGTGCGCTCGGTCCTGCTGGACGCCTTCCGCGCCGCGAAGGCCGACAACGACGGCGACCCGGTCGCCGCCTGGGCGCAGGTCACCGGTGACCCCGCCACCGCCAAGGCCTACAAGTCCGCCCGAGGCAAGGGCGGCATGGTCCGCGTGGGCTGGGACGAGGCCATGGAGATCGTCGCGGCCGCCTACGTCCACACCATCCGCGCCTGGGGCCCGGACCGGATCGCCGGCTTCAGCGTCATCCCGGCCATGTCCCAGGTCTCCTACGGAGCCGGCGGCCGCCTCCACGAGCTCATCGGCGGCACGATGCTCTCCTTCTACGACTGGTACGCCGACCTGCCGCCGGCCTCACCCCAGGTCTTCGGGGACCAGACCGACGTCCCCGAGGCCGGCGACTGGTACAACGCCCAGTACCTCATGATGTGGGGCTCCAACCTGCCGCTGACCCGTACCCCGGACGCCCACTTCATGACCGAGGCCCGCTACCACGGGCAGAAGGTCGTGGCCGTCTCCCCCGACTACGCCGACAACACCAAGTTCGCCGACCAGTGGCTGCGCGTGGCCCCGGGCACCGACGGCGCCCTGGCCCAGGCAATGGGTCACGTCATCCTCTCGGAGTTCCACGTCAAGCGCGAGGAGTCCTTCTTCCTGGACTACATGCGCCGTCACACCGACTCCCCCTTCCTCATCAGTCTGGACCCCTCCCCCGACGGCACCGGCTACGTGCCCGGGCGCTTCGTGACGGCCTCCGACGTCAACGGCGTCGCCACCGGCGCCCCGAAGAACGAGTTCCGCCCCCTCGTGTGGGACCGCGAGCGCGGCCCGGCCGACCCCGGCGGCACCCTGGCCGACCGCTTCACCCCCGAGGGTGAGGGCAAGTGGAACCTGCTCATGGAGGGTGTCGACCCGGTCATGAGCATTCTGGACCTGCACGGCGAGGGCCCCCAGGTTCAGGCCGCCGAGGTGCTCCTGCCCCGCTTCGACCTGCCCGGCTCCTCCACCCCCGAGGGCTCCGTGGGCGGCGGCGTCGTGCGCCGCGGCGTGCCGGTCACCCGCATCGGGGACCGCATGGTCACCACCGTCTACGACCTGCTCCTGGCCCAGTACGCCGTCGAGCGCCCGTCCATGCCGGGCGAGTGGCCCGCGGACTACCAGGACGCCACTGTCCCAGGCACTCCCGCCTGGGCCAGCGAGATCACCGGCGTTCCCGGCCCCGCCATCATCCAGGTGGCGCGCGACTTCGCTCTCAACGCCGTGGAGTCCGGCGGCCGCTCCCAGATCGTCATGGGCGCGGGCATCAACCACTACTACCACGCCGACCAGATCTACCGGACGATCCTGGCGCTGACCTCCATGTGCGCCACCCAGGGCGTCAACGGCGGCGGCTGGGCCCACTACGTGGGTCAGGAGAAGGTCCGCCCGCTCAGCGGCTTCCAGCAGTACGCCTTCGCCCTGGACTGGCACCGCCCGGCCCGACAGATGATCTCCACCGGCTTCTGGTACCTCACCACCGACCAGTGGCGCTACGACAACACCTCCGCCGAGCGCCTGGCCTCCCCGCTGGGGCCCGGCACCCTGGCGGGCAAGACCACGACCGACGCCATGGTCGAGGCCATGAAGCGCGGGTGGACGCCGTCCTACCCGACCTTCAACCGCAGCCCGCTGCTCCTGGGCCAGCAGGCCGCCGAGGCGGGCATGGACCCCAAGGACTACATCGTCGAGCAGCTGCGCTCCGGTGAGCTGCGCTTCGCCTGCGAGGACCCCGACGCCCCCGAGAACTTCCCGCGCATCCTGTGCTCGTGGCGCACGAACCTGCTGGGCAGCTCGGCCAAGGGCACGGAGTTCTTCCTGCGCCACATGGTGGGTGCGGATAACGACGTCAACGCCGTCGAGACCCCGGCCGAGCAGCGGCCCGCCTCGGTGACCTGGCGCGACGAGGCCCCCGTGGGCAAGCTCGACCTCATGTGGACCGCGGACTTCCGCAACACCTCCACCACCCTGCACTCCGACGTCGTCCTGCCGGCGGCCACCTGGTACGAGAAGCACGACATCTCCTCGACCGACATGCACCCCTTCGTGCACTCCTTCAACGCGGCCATCGACCCGCCCTGGGAGGCGCGCACCGACTTCCAGGTCTTCCAGACCCTGGCCGGGCTCATCTCCGCCTGGGCGCCGCGCTACCTGGGCACCCAGACCGACGTCGTCGCCGCGCCCCTGACGCACGACACCCCCGACGCCCTGACGATGGCGCACGGTGACGTGTCCTCCCTCCCCCAGGAGTGGGTGCCGGGAGTGACGATGCCCAAGCTGGTGCCCACCGAGCGCGACTACACCCAGATCCGGGCCAAGTTCGACGCCCTGGGCCCCCTGGCCGAGAAGCTGGGGATTCCCTGCAAGGGCATCATGCTCAAGCCGGGTCCGGAGGTGGAGCGCCTGGCCCGCAACCACGGGGTCTCCTCCGACGGCGTGGCCGCCGGCCGGCCGCTGCTCGACACCGACATCCGTGCCGCCGACGCCATCTTCACGCTGTCGGGCACCACCAACGGGCGCATCGCCACTGAGGGCTGGGACACGCTGTCCAAGCGCACCGGCACCCCGCTGGTCGAGCTCAGCGAGGAGGAGGCAGGCAAGCACATCTCCTTCGCCGACACCCAGGTCAAGCCCCAGGGAGTCATCACCTCCCCGGAGTGGTCCGGCTCCGAGCACGGCGGACGGCGCTACTCGGCCTTCGTGGTCAACGTGGAGCACGCCAAGCCCTGGCACACCCTGACCGGGCGCATGCACTACTACCTCGACCACGACTGGATGCGAGACATGGGCGAGTCCCTGCCGATCTTCCGGCCGCCACTGGACTTCCACGCCCTGTACGGGGAGGCCGCACCGGGCTCGGTGTCCACGAGCCAGGCGGGCACGGCGGAGGTCGCGGTGCGCTACATCACCGCGCACAACAAGTGGGCGATCCACTCGCAGTACTTCGACAACCTGCACATGCTCACGCTGGGACGCGGGGGCCAGACCATCTGGATGAGCCCCCCAGGACGCCGACAAGATCGGCGTCAAGGACAACGAGTGGGTCGAGGCCTACAACCGCAACGGCATCGTGGCGGCGCGCGCCATTGTCTCCCACCGCATTCCCGAGGGCATGGTCTTCATGCACCACGCCCAGGAGCGCACCATGAACACCCCGCTGACCGAGTCCAGCGGCAGGCGCGGCGGGACGCACAACTCCCTGACGCGGATCGTGCTCAAGCCCAGCCACTTCGCAGGCGGCTACGGGCAGCTGTCCTACGCCTTCAACTACATCGGCCCCACGGGCAACAACCGCGACGAGGTCACGCTTATCCGTCGCCGCAGCAACCAGGAGGTGACTTTCTGATGAAGGTCATGGCCCAGATCGCAATGGTGATGAACCTCGACAAGTGCATCGGCTGCCACACCTGTTCAGTGACCTGCAAGCAGGCCTGGACCAACCGCGAGGGCACCGAGTACATGTGGTTCAACAACGTCGAGACCCGCCCTGGTGTCGGCTACCCCAAGGGCTGGGAGGACCAGGACACCTGGCGCGGCGGCTGGGAGCGCACGGCCTCGGGCCGCCTGCGGCCCCGCTCGGGCGGGCGCCTGCGCCGCCTGGTCAACATCTTCGCCAACCCGGAGATGCCCACGGTCGAGGACTACTACGAGCCGTGGACCTACGAGTACGACAAGCTGCTCTCGGCCCCCAAGGACTCCCCGGCGATTCCGGTGGCGCGCGCCAAGAGCCAGCTGACCGGCGAGTACATGCCCACCATCAAGTGGGGTCCCAACTGGGATGACGACCTGGGCGGCTCCATGGAGACCCTCCAGCAGGACCCGATCATCGAGGCGATGAGCACGAAGGTGCGCACCGACATCGAGTCGGCCTTCATGTTCTACCTGCCGCGCATCTGCGAGCACTGCCTCAACCCCACCTGCGTGTCCGCCTGCCCGTCGGGCGCCATGTACAAGCGCACTGAGGACGGCATCGTCCTGGTGGACCAGGACGCCTGCCGCGGCTGGCGCATGTGTGTGTCCTCCTGCCCTTACAAGAAGGTCTACTTCAACCACGCCACCGGCAAGGCCGAGAAGTGCACCCTGTGCTACCCGCGCCTGGAGATCGGCCAGCCCACTGTGTGCTCGGAGACCTGCGTGGGCCGCCTGCGCTACCTGGGCGTCCTCCTCTACGACGCCGATCGCGTCTCGCAGGCCGCCGCCGTCAAGGACCCGCAGGACCTGTACATGGCCCAGCGCGAGATCCTCCTCAACCCCCACGACCCCGAGGTCGTGGCGGGTGCGCGCGCCGAGGGCGTCCCGGACAACTGGATCGAGGCGGCTCAGGCCTCCCCCATCTGGGACCTCATCGACACCTACGAGGTGGCCCTGCCCCTGCACCCCGAGTACCGCACCATGCCGATGGTCTGGTACATCCCGCCGCTCTCCCCGGTCGTCGACGAGGTCGCGGCCGCCGGCCTGGACGGCGAGAACTACAAGGTGCTGCTCACGGCCGTCTCCGACATGCGCATTCCCGCTGGAGTACCTGGCGGGGCCTGTTCACGGCCGGTGAGACCAACACGGTCGAGCTCGTGCTGCGGCGCCTGGCCGCGATGCGCTCCCACATGCGCGACGTGCGCCTGGGCCGCGAGCCCGACCCGGCCATCGCCGCCGCCGTGGGCCTGGACGGCAAGAAGCTGGAGGCCATGTACCGCCTGCTGGCCATCGCCAAGTACGACGACCGCTACGTCATCCCCACCGCCAAGCCCGAGGTCCCCCGCGGCATGGAGTCCATGGGCAACGACGTCATGACCCTTCTGGGTGAGGGGGCCCCGGCCGGGTGCCACCCCGACGTCGCCTCCTTCCACGGCCAGGGCGGCGGCGCCATGAACGGCGGCCCGGTGAGCCTGCCGCTGCCGACCGTGCGCCGCGAGCCGGTGCCGGCCGCCGGCCCGGGCATGCCGCAGGTCGGTGTTCCTGAGCCGGTGGGTCAGGCCCCGGCGGCCGACTCCTCGACCGGCCCGGCGGTCGCGGCCCCCAGGGACCTCTGAGATGGTCTCCTTCGTCCGCGCCCCCCGGGTTCTTGAGAAACCCGCCGAGGTGCAACTGACACCCTCCCAGCGAGCCACCGTGCACATGGCGGCCTCGCTGCTGCTGGACTACCCGGCCGAGGGGACTCTGGAGACGCGCCTGAACGCCGTCGAGGCCGAGCTGGCCACACTGCCGGCGGAGGTGGCCGTCCTCCTGGAGGAGTTCATCGCTCAGGCGCGGCGCCGCGGTGAGCGGGCCATGGCCGAGCACTACGTGGAGGTCTTCGACCGACGTCGGCGCTGCTGCCTGTACCTGACGTACTACACGGTGGGCGACACCCGGCATCGGGGCGCCGCGCTGCTGGCCTTCAAACAGGCACTGGCGGCGGCCGGCTACGAGATGGCCGCCGACGAGCTGCCCGACTACCTGCCGGTGGTCCTCGAGCTGTCCGCGCGCAGCGGCGACGAGGTGGCCAGTGCGCTCCTGTCCTCCCACCGGGAGGGCATCGAGGTGCTGCGCAGCGCCCTGGCCGACGCCGCCTCCCCCCTACGCGGGGCTGGTGGAGGCCGTCTCGATGACTCTGCCGCAGATCGACGAGGCCACCGCCGAGCGCGTACGCGCCCTCGTGGCGGCCGGGCCGCCCACCGAGACCGTCGGTGTCACCGACACCCTGCCCTTCCCGACCATTCCCGTGCGCAACCCGAGCCTGTCCGGTGTAACCGCCGTGCCGGGCTCGGCACCAGTCGCCGATCCTTCCCCTTCACAAGCAGCCAGGAGAGCATGACATGAGCCCGATTCAGCAGAACCTCATGTGGGTGGCCCTGCCCTACGCCAGCCTGGTGCTGCTGGTGGCAGGCATGATCTGGCGGTGGCGCACCGACCAGTTCGGCTGGACCTCCCGCTCCTCGCAGTGGAACGAGTCCCGCATCCTGCGCCTGGCCTCCCCCCCTGTTCCACCTGGGCTTCCTCATGGTGATGGGCGGTCACGTCGTCGGGCTCCTGGTGCCCAAGGACGTCACCGAGATGCTGGGCGTCTCCCAGCACATGTACCACCTGGGCGCCACCTACCTGGGAACCTTGGCGGCCATCCTGACGATCGTGGGCCTGGTGGGGCTCATCTACCGGCGTATCGTCGTCAAGAGCGTGCGCCTGGCCACCACCCGCAACGACCTGGTCATGTACTGCTTCCTCATCGTGCCGATCCTGCTGGGAACGGCGGCCACGGTCCTCAACCAGCTCACCGACGCCCACGGCTACGACTACCGCGAGACGATCAGCCCCTGGCTGCGCTCGGTGCTGGTCCTCCAGCCGCGCCCCGAGCTCATGGCCGACGTGCCGGTCTCCTTCAAGCTCCACGTCATCGCGGGCTTCCTGCTCCTGGCGATCTGGCCCTTCACCCGCCTGGTCCACGTGGTCTCCGCGCCCGTGGGCTACGTGACCCGCCCCTACGTGGTCTACCGTTCCCGCGAGGGCGCCACCTCCACCGCTCAGACCTCCCGCGGCTGGACCCCGGTGCGGACCCAGGGCACCGGCAACCAGGGGGCCAACGACGTCACTCCCTCTCAAGGAGCCTGAACCGGACGTTCCCGCCGTCACGAAAGGACACGCAATGGGTATCTCACGTCGTGCGGCCATCGCCGCCGTCAGTCTGCTCTCCGCCGTCTGTCTGGCCGCCTGCGGCGGGTCCGCCTCCAACAGCTCCACCGGCGCCGCCACGGGAGCCGCTTCCGCAGGCGCCTCGGGCGGCGCGGGGAAGGCCACCGGCAAGGTCACGGTCCTGGCCGCGGCCTCCCTCCAGAAGGCTTTCGAGGAGATCGAGAAGACCGTGGAGAAGGACAATCCCGGCCTGGACGTCACCTTCGACTTCCAGGGCTCCCAGGACCTGGTGGCCTCCCTGGCGGGTGGCGACAGCGCCGACGTCCTGGCCACGGCCAACAACTCCACGATGAAGACCGCTGCGGACCAGAAGCTGGTCGGGAGCCAGACCGAGTTCGCCACCAACGTCCTGACCCTCATCGTCCCCAAGGGCAACCCCAAGAAGATCACCGGGCTGGACTCGTCGCTGGACGGCGCCAACCTGGTCATCTGCGCCCCCGAGGTGCCCTGCGGTGAGGCCACCAAGAAGCTCGCCCAGGCCCAGGGAATCACCCTCAAGCCGGTCTCCGAGGAGCAGAAGGTGACCGACGTGCGCGGCAAGGTCGAGTCCGGTGAGGCCGACGCCGGCATCGTCTACACCACCGACGCGGCGGCCGCCAAGGACAAGACGGACAAGATCGACATCCCCGACGGCGGCGTCGTCAACCACTACCCGATCGCCCAGACCGCCAAGCCCGAGAACCCTGCGGGCGCGCAGGCCTTCATCGATGCCGTCACCGGCAAGACCGGTCAGGAGATCCTGGCCAAACACGGCTTCGGCAAGCCCGGCAGCACCGCTGCCGGGGCGAGTGCCGGGGCCTCCGCCCGCAGGGCAGCGCGGCGAGCGCGGGCCAGTCCGCGGGCCAGCTCCGGAGCCAGCGCTGCCCCGTCCCAGGCCGCGACCGCTGAGGGCTCCTCCACCCCGGAGGCGGACAAGCCCACCGCGCAGACGACTGCTCCGTGATGGGCTTGCCGGTCTGAATCGGTGGCCTGGTAGACATGAGTCTGTGAACCAGATGTCCCCCACTGCACGCTCCGAGCAGCAGTCGGTACGGCGGCCCGTCCGCGCCCTTTCTCGGCGCGGGCGGGCCGCTCGCTCACCTCTGCCCGTCCTCGTGACCGCGCTGGCCGTCCTGGGGGGCTGCGCAATCGTCCTGCCCCTGGTGGGTATGGGGACGCGCGTGTCCTGGGGGCAGCTCCCCCAGCTGCTGGCAACGCCGTCGGCGCAAGCCGCCCTGTGGCTCTCGATCCGCACCTGTCTGAGCTCCACGGTCGTCTGCGTGGTGCTGGGCGTGCCACTGGCGCTGCTGCTCGCCCGCAGCTGGCCGGGGGTGAGGATCGCGCGGATCCTCGCGGTGCTGCCGATGACGATGCCGCCGGTGGTGGCCGGTATCGCACTGCTGTCCACCTTGGGCAACCGCGGCCTGCTGGGGGCGCACCTGAAGGAGTGGGGGGTGCCCATCGCCTTCTCCACCACCGCGGTGGTCATCGCCCAGGTGTTCGTCTCCATGCCTTTCCTGGTGGTCACCCTGGAGGCGGCGCTGCGCAGCCGCGACAAGCGGGCCGAAGTCACCGCCCGAAGCCTCGGGGCCGGCCCGTGGCGGGTTCTGGCGCAGGTGACGCTGCCGCTGGCAACGCCCGCTCTGGCTCGGGGCACGGCCCTGGCCCTGGGCCGGAGCCTGGGCGAGTTCGGGGCGACCATCGCCTTCGCCGGCTCCAAGGAGGGCGTCACCCGCACGATGCCGCTGGCCATCTACCTGGAGCGGGAGAAGGACACGGCCACCTCCCTGGCCCTGGCCGCCGTGCTCATTGGCCTGTCCTTCGTCATCGTCGGGGCGACCAATATCGACTGGGGCAGGGTGGCCTCCCGCCTGCTGCCCCGCCGCGGGCTCCAGGGGCGCCAGGACCACGACGCCGCTGCGTCGGAGCCCCGAGGCGCGCAGGCCTCGACCCCGTCCAGGGGCGAGCGGACTTCCGAGTCACCTCGGGGCGGCGGGCGCGGCCAGGACCTGCAGGTGGCCTTCGAGCTGCCGCAGCGCGACGTCGTCGTCGACCTGGAGGTGGAGGCGGGGCGCACGACGGCACTCATCGGCCCCAACGGCTCGGGCAAGTCGACGGTCTGCTCCGTGGTGGCCGGCCTGCTGGACGCCGAGAACGGCCAGGTCGTGCTGGGCGGACGAGTCCTGGACGGCCCCGGGGGCTTCGTGCGGGCGGGGCGGCGCCAGGTGGCGCTGCTCAGCCAGGAGCCGGGCGTCTTCACCCACATGTCCGTGCTGGGCAACGTGGTCTTCGCGCTGCGCTGCCAGGGGGTGAGCCGGGCGGAGGCGACGCGTCGGGCCCGAGCTGAGCTGGCCGCCGTCGGTGCCGATCACCTGGCCTCCCGCCCGGGAGGCGCTCTCACGGGAGGGCAGGCGGCCCGAGTGGCGCTGGCCCGGGCGCTGGCGACGGGGCCCCGCCTGCTGGTCCTGGATGAGCCGATGGCTGCCCTGGACGTGGCCGCCCGTCAGGAGATGCGCCGCCTGGTGGCGCGCCGATGCGCCGAGGAGGGGCTGACACTGCTGCTGGTGACCCATGACGTCCTGGACCTGACGGCGCTGGCCGAGGACGTCGTCGTCCTGGACCGGGGCCGAGTGGTGGAGCAGGGGCCGACGGCGCGGGTCCTGTCCGCGCCGCGTTCGGACTTCGTCGCCCACCTGACGGGGACGGCCGTGCTCACCGGGGTCGTCGACGGAGACTCCGAGGCTCCGGGGCTGCGGCTGCCGTCAGGGGCAGGGTCATCCACGGCCGTCCCCGGGAGGAGGCCACTGGCCGGGCAGGTCGGCGAGCAGGGCCGTCCGCGACAGCCATGACGAGGTGTTGCACCCCGGAGCACCGGGTATTGCGCTGGTGCCGCCCGACGCCGTCGCCCTCTACCGGCAGGCGCCGCACGGCAGTCCCCGCAACGTCCTGACCGGCCGGGTGACGGGGCTGGAGCGCTCGGGGGCGCTGGTGAGTGTGCGCCTGGAGCTCGAGGAGGGGCAGCGGCTGTCAGCGGCGGTCACCGCGGGTGCCGTGGCCGAGCTCGGCATCACCGAGGGCCGGGAGGTCTGCTGCGTCATCAAGGCGGTGCAGGTGCGTATCCTGGCTCGCCGGGGTTGAGGACCACGGCACTGAGACGTTGAGAGAAGGACCGGGCGTGGATGAGGGAGGGCGAAGTGAGCGCTGTTGAGGGAAGCGAGCGCGATGGGCGTCTGCGGATCGGTGATTGCCGAGGAGCGTCTACGACCGCTGAGCCGCGATGAGCTGGAGCGCTACCACCGCAATGCGCTCGTGCCGCAGGTGGGGCTCGTGGGGCAGCAGCGCATCCGCGCGTCCCGGGTCCTGCTCATCGGTGCCGGCGGGCTCGGGGCGCCGGCGGCCCTGTACCTGGCGGCCGCCGGAGTGGGGACGATCGGGCTCATTGACGACGACAACGTCGACGTGTCCAACCTGCAACGCCAGGTCATCCATGCCACGGCGGCCGTGGGGCGCCCCAAGGTGGACTCGGCGGCCGAGGCGATCAGAGCGCTCAATCCTGACATTGAGGTCGTTGCCCACCGGACGCGATTGACGGCCGATAACGCCCTGGAGCAGCTGGACGGCTGGGACGTGGTCATCGACGGCACGGACAACTTCCCCACGCGGTACCTGGTCAATGACGCCACCGTCATGCTGGGGCTGCCGCTGGTGCACGGGGCGGTGCTGGGGTTCAACGGGCAGGTGGGGGTCTTCGACGCGCGCCGGGGACCCGTGCTACCGGTGCCTGCATCCCGCCCCGCCGCCCGCAGGTTCGGTGCCCTCCTGCGCGGAGGCGGGGGTGCTGGGGGTGCTGCCCGGCATCATCGGGACGATGCAGGCCGCTGAGGCGCTCAAGCTGGTGATCGGTGGCGGGCAGCCGCTGCTGGGGAGGTTGGCGTTGCTCGACGCCTGGGGGGCGCACCTGCGGGAGATTCCGGTGGCGAAGAACCCGGCCTGCCCGGTGTGCGGGGAGAACCCGAGTATCACCGCGCTGGTCACGGAGGCTGATGCCTGCGTGGTTCCCCGGACTCCCGAGGCCGACACGCAGCCGCAGGAGCCCGGATCCGGGGGTGAGGCCCTGGGGGCGGGAGTGGGGGGTTGTCTCTGCGGCCGAGCTGAGGAGGCTCCTGGAGGGCGATGTGCCGCCGGCGCTGCTGGATGTGCGTGAGGACATCGAGGTGGCGCTCGAGCCGATGGAAGGAGCGCTGCACATTCCGTTGCGCGAGGTCGTGGCACGGATGGACGAGCTCGACCCGGGCCGGCTGACGGTGGTGGTGTGCGCCGCTGGGGTGCGCTCGGCCCGCGCCATCGAGGCACTGAAGGCTGCGGGCTACCCCGGCCGGCTCCTCAGCCTCGAGGGCGGTATGAAGGCCTGGGCGGCTGGAGCGGCCGACTGACCGAAGCTCGTGAGCTGCAGGGATCGACGGATCTTTCCCTGTGTCTGACGGCGAGGGAGTACGGGGCTTAGTGGCCTTGGGCTTCTTCGGCGTCGTCGGTGAGGTAGGAGGTGATGCGGACGAGGTCCGTAGGGGTGGAGGTCTCGGTGGTGGTGATGGTGCCCTCGATGGGCCGCCAGGTGGTCTGGGCGTGCATCGCATCAGCAGTCACCACCACCCCGTCCAGGTCGACGGGCTCAAGCAAGTCCCTCAGGGTCGGGACCTCTGGTTGGACTTGTCCGCCACCCGCTGCTGGGTCAGCACGGCGCCGGTGGCGTGGTCCAGCTCCTGCAGAACCCGGCGGATGGTCGACTCCGACGGAAGAGTCTGGCCCTTCTCCAGCCCCAGGGCCTCCAGGTCGGCACCAGTCAGGTCGGTGGCGTGCTCCCATATCACTGTCAGGTTGCGACAGCCCGCCAGCACTCCGGTCACAGCCAGAGACAAGACCGTGAACAGGCTGTGGCGCGCTCCGCGTCTGTCGCGTGGGTCAGTGATGTTCCTGAGAACCTGGACCAGGGGCTGGCGCGACAAGGCGTTCGTGGTGGAGGATGACATCAGCGCGGGCTCCCAGGACGAAGGGATTGATTAAGCACCGCTCATCGTCCCCACGGGGCCTGCGCCCTCGTCCTAACGACACACCGCCCCATCAAACCAGCTCAGACACCCTCACCCACCGACTTTGCCGACCCCTGAGCTCCCTACCCATGACCGACGCCCAGCCCGAACAGGTCACCGTCTGGCTCCAAGGGCATTGGAATATAGAGAACCGACTCCACTGGGCCAGAGACGTCGTCACGTGCGAGGACCACCACCAGCTGCACACCGCTAACGGTCCCCGAGATCATGCCCGACCTGCATAACCTGCCCATCAGCGTGACCCGACTCTTCCACAGCCCCAGCATATTCATCGCCTCAACCACCAAATCCACGTCAAGACGACCAAACGAGCCATCAATTTCAACACCCAACCAAGCACCTGAACCAACTTCGCCAGCCCCACCTCAAGGATTGCTACTAACCTCCGTAATTATTTGTGCATATCGTATATTGTTCTGGAATTGCAGCATTCTTTGGAGTGTGTTAATTTAACTACAAGTAGATCGAATCATTTGCATCCAGATGGGCTCCACATGAGGTGAGACTCAATGAATTGGTTGCAAACACAGAAGGAGATTACCTTGGGAGAATACGCTGGCAGCGATGCACAGTTGGTGATGTTCACGGGTGGACGCGATAGCACTCTTGCAGCCTGTTCCCTGATGCTGAGAGGTATCCCAGTACATCTGTACACAGCAAATTCTGGATGTTCTCTACACAGAGATGTCCTTGAGGTACGGGTGCGAGAGATGAGGAGCCGCTTTGGCGGACTGGTGCTGAGACACGTCAAACAAGATATTTCTGGAAGTTTCCGCTCTCTCGCTATTGCCGACCTTGAACAAGACATCCTGACCTACAGGAAGAATCTTGTACTGCTGGGAGAGAAAATAGCAATACACTGCCACGTGATCGACTACTGCAAGCGGAACGACATTACTATAGTTAATGACGGTATCGCTGTCTACCAGAAGGAGTTTCCGGAGCAGCGTTCCGTGGCCAAGGACTACTTTGTGGAGTTCATGAAGGGTTACGGAATCACGTACGAGAGTCCCATCTACGACTGGGCGCAGTCGTCTGATGACGTTAAGTACAAGTTATTACAGTTAGGGTTGTCCACAAAATCGCTCGAGGGCCTGTCGGTGTTCGCCGACAGTTTTACCACGCCGAGTGATGAAGTTGTTTTACAGTATTTGCGCGATAAGGAGCGCAAGGCTGTCGATATTATCGACTTCCTTCAGGGCAGTAAAGTCAACTCTTCCACCTCCTTAGAGGGTTCTAGGTATGCCAAATGATCCAGCCTCTATAAATCCTTCACTAAATCCTTTCTTGAGTCACGACCGATCGAGAGAATCATATTACGGACATACTTCCAGAAGTCGGAGCGCTCTTGCTGACATGCTAGGCCACGACCTAGGCGTAGACTCTAACTGCATTCATTTTGTCCCGAACACCTCTACCGCCCTGGCTGTGGTGCTCGGGGGGATTATGGCAGAGAATTTAAGATTGAGAGGGGCAGGTCCACTATGGAGGCACTACGGCCCCTATCAAGGAGTAGTCAGATCTATGGAAGAGGTGCTCAACGGCAGGTGGGTCGGTTTTCATACGCATGTAGCCCCAGTGGACGTTAGCGTCGATAACAGCTTCCGTGAACCAGGGGGCGCGACAGCCTCTGTCGTGGACGGAGCACAATCTCTTGGCACTTACCTTACCGAGGAACTGGTGTCGAGTGGTACAGTCGTAATTGCGCCGCTTCATAAGCATCTGGCGCTCGCACCGGGGCTGGGTATAGTGATACTAGATGCCGTTACAGGGCAACAGTTGCCGTCGATTGCGAGTTTTTTGTCACTGACTGAGGGCGGCTGCCCGTCACTTGATCTGCTTGAACAGGCGCTTGATAGAATGAGACGCGGAAAGGTCTGGAACAAGGCGCAGCTCCTGTTCTCTCAAGACCTTGTCGACTGGGCGGCCGCGGAGGGATTAGAGATCGTGGGAGGTGGCGGCGGACTCCCTATGGCGGCGGTAAAGATGTCCAGAGGAGGAGGCGACGCGAACGTGATGGCACGAGAACTTCCACCCAGCGCCAAGTACTTCAGGCGTCAGGGAATCATTCGCTACTCGTACTCGAGCCTGGGGTGCAAGGATGATTCCTGGGTCGATGCTACTGAAGCCTTCTGCCACGACCTGGAGGGACTGATCAGATGTCGGGAATGCTAGATAACCGATACGTCCGGGGCGCGGTGGTGGTGCTCGGCGGGGTCCTGGTCATGTCTTTTGATGCAGCCCTCATCCGCGCTGTAGACCAGCCGGCCGGGGTGTTGTCGTTGTGGCGCGGTGTGCTGATATGCGCTGCCATGGTGCTGGCGGCAGTGGTCTGCCACGTTGCTGGGGTGAAGCAACGCTGGGACAACGAGTGGGCTGCCTGGGGTAACGGGCTGATGTTCGGGATAGCATCAGTGGCATTCGTGTATTCCATCGAGAGCACTTCCGCCGCTAACACGCTCTTTATCATGGCGACCATGCCGGTATGGTCGGCAATTCTGGGACGAGTGTTTCTCCGGGCCAGCATCGACCGGCCGACGGTCCTGGCGATCCTGGCGTCGCTGGCCGGTATGACGATCATCTTCGCTTCACAGCTGTCCAGCGCCGCAGGCCGGGGGGAACTGCTGGCCCTACTGGCAGCCGTGTCGATGAGCGGTGGTTTCGTATGCTCCTCCAAACGCCGCTCCAGCCCCTTCCTCACCACAGCGGTCGGCGGTGCGCTGTGCGCACTCACCGCTGCTGCCCTTCTGCACGGGGTCAAGGTTCCTGACGAGTCCTCCTCATGGCTGCCTCTGGTGGCCGAGGGCTTCGTGGTCATGCCGGTCGGTCTGGTCTGCTTATCCGTTGGACCGAAGTTCCTGCCCGTGCACCATGTGGCAATCTTCGTGTTGGCGGAGACAGTGCTGGGCCCGGTGTGGGTGTGGCTGTTCTTCCGTGAGAATCCCGGGGCGGCCTCACTCCTAGGCGGGTCGGTGGTCATCGGAGCGATCATCGGCCTCAACATGCACTACATTCGCCGTTCAAGGAGGGAGAGAGCGGGTGCGACTTGATAAGCGTGACATGGGGGAGAGCCCGCCAATTGTCAAGTGTGCTGCGGTCGTTCTCCGCGGGAATAGCATGCTGCTTGTCCGCAAGCGTGGTACGACCGACCTCATTTCTCCTGGAGGCAAGCTGGAGAGAGGGGAGTCGCATATCGCCTGCCTCGGCCGCGAGCTTGATGAGGAGCTCGGGGTCTCGTTGGTGTCGGCCACTTACTTCGGTACCTATGAAGATGTCTCCATCTTCGACCGGAGCCGGATGATCACCCTATTCGTCTACATGTGCGATATTGTGGGCGACCCGGTCCCTCGCTCTGAGATCGAGGCCGTAGAATGGGTCCCCGTGACCTGCTCGCCAGGTGATGGGTCAACCTTTCAGAGCAGAGTGATTCCTGATATTGCAAGGATGCGTGGCCAATGCTGAACAGCCCGGTGGGCGTGGTGACAGACCTGGACGGGACCGTCGTCTTCGGCGGAGTCGCCGATCCCCGACTGGCCCCCTTTCTCAGGCGGGCCGCGGGACGTGAGGACATATCGGTCATCGTGGCGACCTCACGTGCGCCCCGAGGAATGGCCGAGGTACTGGGAGATGCCGTGACCTGCCTGGAAGGCTCGGTCTGCCTCAACGGGGCTCTCTTGCGCCTAGGAGACAAGGAGAGGCGCTACCCCATGAGGGCGGATCACGTCCGCGCCGTCGTGGACGCCGCCTTCCGCGCGGGCATGCCTCTCTACGTGGACCAGGGCAGCTCTTTCACTGCACTGGCGGGCCATGACCCCGCCGCAGATCCGTGGTCGGGGGAAGTGTCTGAAGCGGTCTCAGATTTCGCTGAGTCCCCAGAGACAGGGGGTGAAGAAGAAGTCCCGGCGAAGGGACAGCCAAGATTCCGGGACGGCACAGGGCCTCTGGGACGGCCTGGAGCACATGCGGGACTACCCGGATGGCACATGGTGCACCGACCCGGCGCAGGTACCGACTGAGGATGTGCTCAAGGTGACGGTCGTCAGCAAAAGGTGCCGGGGCCGTGCGGGGCAGGACAGCATCAGGCAGAGCATTACTGATCCGCTACAAGGAACGGCTGGTCCGGGTACGAGGGCTGCCGACTCGCAGGAGACGGGCGGCCCGGAGCCCGCGAGCACTCTCCAGGACTTGCTGGGGCTACGCCTCGACGGCGTCGTCGCCTACCCGCACGAGGACGGCGTGGTCGATATCTGCGCGGCAGGGGTGGACAAGAGCGTCTGCATGAGGCTGCCGGCCGCCTCGGGAGGTGCGGGTACCGTGGGAGGGACAGCCATCATGGGGCAGTCACCGGCCCTTCGCCATCGCCCCGTCTCCACGTGGGTCGCGGTAGGCAACGACGCCAACGACGTGGAGATGATCCGCGCGGCAGACATCGGTGTCATTGTCGGGGACGGGCTGAAAGAGGTCAGAGCAAGGAGGCAGACGGTCCGCGTCCCCTCACGCCCTGGCGCGGTGGTGTCCATTCTGGAGCAGCTGCTTGAGCTGCACCACTGACGTCACCACAAGCATGTGTGGGGAGTGCCTGGCGTTTCTCGGACTTGGGGAGATTCTCCTTTCATGAGTGGATATGGGTGGAGACCGTGCGAGCAGCGAAGTACTTAGAGGAACTGCTGGACACAGATTGAGCGTGAAGCGGCCTGTGGAGGGCCACCACAGCGGAGGTGACCGAGTCCTACGATCTTGTGAGCCACAGACGTGGGCAACCGGGCCGCACGGTGCAGGAAGGAGCACGCCACCGGCCTGGACAGTCAGAAGACCTCCGAGTCGGCTTGAAACTCACGAAGCTCAAGGCGGAGGTCCATCAGTTGCGTGGCAAACACGAGTTCCTAAAATGCAGCAGCCTGGCTTGCGAAGGAACAACGTCGGCGACCAAGGTGCTTGCGAGGGCATGGAACGCGAAGGCGTTGGTGTAGGTGATGCTCCTCTCGGTACGGGCCACGGTCGCAGACGCGCTGGCACTCACGCTGGCCTCAGCCGGCCCGCTCCGCACGCCCCAGGGGAGCCATGAGCAGCCAGACGAGGTAGAGCCCGCCCAGCGCCGCACTGACCAGACCCACCGGGATCTGGAAGGGGCTAAGCAGCCGTTGCGCCAGAAAATCAGCCCCTCCCAGCAAGAGCGCCCCCATGGCCGCCGAGGCGATCATCGTCATCCCAGCCGATCTGCTCAGCCGGCGCGCCAGCTGCGGTGCGGCCAGGCGATGAAACCGATCGGTCCAGCCGTTGCCACGCAGATCGCCGCCAGCATGACGCCGTAGCCGAGCATCGCGCCGCGCACTGTGCGAACCCGCAGTCCCAGGCCGGTTGCGGCGTCGTCGCCCATCTCCAGCAGACTCGCAGGCCGCACGAGCCACACCACCTGAATCAGCAGCACCGCGGCTGCCAGAGCCAGGGGCTTGACCTGCCCCCAGGAAATCGCGTTGAAGGAACCGTACTGCCAGGCCTTGGCCGTCTCGGCACTAGGCAGACTGGCTTGGGAGATGAGGTAGCTGTTGGCCGCCGAGAGCATCTCGGAGATGGCGACCCCGGTCAGGATCAGGTTGTCGCCGCCCACGCCACCGCGCCGCGACACAAGAGCAACCACCGCCGCGGTCGCAAAGCCTCCGAGGACCGCCCCCACCGAGACCTGGAGATCACTCGCCGACGCCACCAGCAGAAGCATGAACAACCCACCACTGGAGGCTCCAGTTGTGAACCCCACAATGTCGGGGCTGCCCAGGGGATTTCGTGACAGGCTCTGGAAGACCGCACCCGACAGCGCCAGCATCGCCCCCACCAGCACCGCCGCGACCGCACGCGGAAGCCGCTGGTTGAGCACGAAGAAGCGATCCATCCTGCTTCCAGAGCCCGTCAGCAGTGTGTGCAGCGCGTCGGTCCCGGAGATGTTGTAGGCACCGAACAGCACCGAGACAGCCACCACGGCCAGCGCCGCAGCAAGCGCCAGCATCGTCACCACAGCGGCCCGCCGGTGGACGAGGAAGGCCCTGCGACGTCCAACGGGGCATCGCAGCTGAGAGGCCGGGGCCCCGAGGCGGGGCCCTTCGGTCTCCGACTCCGAGCTACCGGCCACGTCCCGAACCCGCTTCACCGCCCTTTCACCCCCATCCGCTGGATGACCATGAGCAGCAGCACCGGACCTCCGATGAATGCGGTCACGACCCCCGCCTCCATCTCGCCGGAGTCCAGGATGACCCGCCCGACGACGTCGGCGGCCAGCAGCAGGACCGGTCCGGCGACGAGGGAGACCGCCAGCAGCCTGCGCTGGTCAGCCCCCAGGGCCAGCCGCAGCACCTGCGGGACCACCAGCCCAACGAAGGAGATCGGCCCGACCGCCGCCGTCGACGCCCCACACAGTAGAGTGATCGAGATCAGTGCCAGCGCCCGAGCGCGCCTCGGGCTGACACCCAGCGCCTTGGCCTGCTCCTCCCCCAACACCAAGGCGTTGAGCGTGAGCCCCGAGGCCAGAGCCAGCACCAGCCCGACGACGAGGAAGGGCGCCACCCACACCAGCAGCACCGCATCCCGGTCCGCCAACGATCCCAGAACCCAGAAACGATAGGAGTCGAAGGTGACGGAGTCATACATCGTGATGGTCCCGGTGATCGACCGCAGACTCGCCCCCAGGGCCACCCCGGCCAGCACGAGTCTGGCGGGGCCGGCGTCGGCACTGCGCACCGACATGAGATGGACGAGGAAGGCGGCCAGGGCGGCCCCCGCGAAGGCGAACCAGAGGAAGTCACTCACATCTGTCAGCCCCAACAGAGACATCGACAGGACCACCGACAGCGACGCTCCGGCATTGATGCCGAGAATGCCCGGCTCGGCCAGGGGATTGCGGGTCAGCCCCTGCATGACGACCCCCGCCACGGCCAGCGAGGCTCCCACCATGACCGCCAGGACGGTCCGCGGCATCCGCAGGCGCCCACCGTCGTCACCCAGGGCAAGAGCGAGGCGTGGAAGCAGGACTTCCTCCTCGTGGCCGACGCCCTGGGCAAGCCGGAGACCGCCAAGAAGTGGATGGAGACCTATCAGGTCGACGCCGAGAAGGCCGGCTCCGCCATTGACGGCAACCCCACCGTCTCACTGCTGCGTAAGACCAGCGACAAGCTTCGTCTCTTCGGGGCGGTCTCGCTGGCCGGCTCGGTCCTGTCCGATATGGGCGTCGCCCGCCCCAGCACCCAGACCTTCACCGACAACGGCAACAAGGACATCAGCTCCGAGACGCTGGCTGAGGCAGAGGCCGACTGGATCCTCTACGGGGCGCAGAAGACCCCGAAGGACGAGAAGGACAAGGACAAGAACAACACCGAGCTGACCGCCATGCCCCTGTGGGCGGGGCTCAAGGCCGTCAACGACAAGCACGCCGTGCGCGTTGACGACGACGCCTTCTTCCTCAACGCCGGCCCCACCGCGGCACGGCTCGTCATGACCACGGTGGCGGACACGCTGCCGAAGAAGAAGTAGTCCGTGCCCGCTCCGGTCTCATCGGAGGCTCCTTCAGACGCCCAGGTCCCCACCGCGGGCCTGGGCGTTCGGGGCATCCGCCTGGCCTATCACCCCAGCCATCCGGTCATCGAGGACCTGAGCACGGCCATCACCCCGGGCGCGGTGACAATGATCGTGGGCCCCAATGCCTGCGGGAAGTCCACACTGCTGCGCGCCATGAGCCGGGTCCTCTCCCCGGGCTCCGGGCAGGTGGTCCTCGACGGCCGCGACATCGCCACCCTGGCCCCCAAGAAGCTAGCCCGGCGAGTGGGCATGCTGGCCCAGTCCTCCATCGCCCCGCCCGGGATCACCGTCCACGAGCTGGTGGCGCGCGGGCGCTACCCGTATCAGTCGCTCCTGCGTCAGTGGTCGGCCGACGACGACGCGGCCGTCACCGATGCGATGGAGCGCACCGACGTCGTTGGCCTGGCCAACCGGCACGTGTCCGCACTCTCCGGCGGGCAGCGTCAGCGGGTGTGGGTGGCGATGGCCCTGGCCCAGCGCACCAACATCCTCCTGCTCGACGAGCCGACCACCTACCTGGATCTGGCCCACCAGGTGGACCTTCTCGAGCTGTGCCGGGACCTGAACGCCGAGCTGGGCACCACCATCGTGGCGGTGCTCCACGACCTCAACCAGGCCTGCCGTTACGGGGACGAGGTGATCGCCATGCGCGCCGGCAGCATCCTGGCCCATGGCCGCCCCGAGGAGGTCGTCACCGCTGAGATGGTTGAGGAGGTCTTCGGCCTGAAGGTCCAGGTCATTGCCAACCCACTCACCGGGACCCCGCTGGTTCTGCCTCTTCCGCGCAGGACCCGGGACACGGCGTCGGGCAGCAAGGCCGGGTAGGGAACGGCGCTGCCCGCGCCCCGGCTTCGGCCGAGCGCGATCACCCGCGACCGCCCGCGAGCATCGCTGCCCGCTCACCGGCACCGGTCTTCGCCTGCTCTCGGGCCGATACACACCAACCTCACTAACCAGGACCGGTCCCCCACGGCCCCACCGGCCGCCCCTGACAGAACCTGCTGGGCGGTGGACCCACGTCAAGGTCCGCGCTTAGTCTTCACATATCAACCAGAACTGATGTGAGGACATACCTGTGACCGCTTCTGCTCCCGCCCTGCCCACCACGATGCGCGGCGTCGTCATGCACGCCGCCGGCGACGTCCGTGTCGAGGACCGCGAGGTCCCCCACGTCATCGAACCCACCGACGCCGTCGTCAAGCTCGAGGCCGCCTGCGTGTGCGGCTCGGACCTGTGGACCTACCGGGGCATCTCCACCCTGAGGAGGCCCGCCCCATGGGCCACGAGTACGTGGGCACCGTCGTCGAGGTCGGGCGACGAGGTCACGAGCGTCAAGGTCGGCGACTTCGTCGTCGGCTCCTTCTGCATCAGCGACAACACCTGCGAGATCTGCGAGGACGGCTTCCAGTCGCGCTGCGCCAACGGTGGCTTTCATCGGGCGACACCCAGGCCGAGTACACGCGCGTGGCCCTGGCCGACGGGACCCTCGTCGTCGTTCCCGGCGGCAAGCCCGAGGACCCCGAGATCATCGCCTCGCTGCTGGCCGCCTCCGACGTCCTGGGAACCGGCTGGTTCGGGGCCGTCGCGGCCCAGGCCGGCCCTGGCAAGACCATCGCGGTGGTCGGCGACGGCGCCGTGGGCCTGTCCGCCGTCCTGGCCGCCAAGGCCCTGGGGGCTGAGAAGGTCATCGCCTTCTCCCGTCACGAGGACCGGGCGGCGCTGGCCCGCGAGTTCGGCGCCGACGTCGTCATCGCCGAGCGTGGCGACGAGGGCGCCGCGAAGGTCAAGGAGCTCACCGGCGGCTACGGTGCTCACGGCGTCGTCGAGGCCGTGGGCAACCAGACCTCGATGATGCAGGCCATCGCCTCCTGCCGCCCCGGCGGGCACCTGGGCTACGTGGGCGTCGCGCACGGCGTCTCCCTGCCCGGCGACCAGCTCTTCTTCGCCGAGATCCACATGCTGGGCGGCCCCGCGCCCGTGCGCCGCTTCCTGCCCGACCTCATCGACCGCATCCTCAAGCGCGAGATCAACCCCGGCAAGGTCTTCACCCTGCGCCTGCCCCTGGAGGAGGCCGCAGAGGCCTACAAGGCCATGGACGAGCGCCGCGCCATCAAGGTGCTCCTGGAGCCCTGAGCCGAGCCGCACGCCCCACCATCATCGTCTGACAACAGGAGCATTCATGAAGACCCTCGTTCTCGTCTTCCACCCCGACATGTCCACCTCGCGCGCCAACCGGTCCCTGGCGGCCAAGGCCGAGGCCCTCGGAGACGACGTCACCGTGCGCTACATGTACGACCTCTACCCCGATCAGAAGGTCGACGTCGCCGCCGAGCAGGCCGCCCTGGAGGCCGCCGACCGGGTCGTCCTCCAGTTCCCCATGTACTGGTACTCCACCCCCGCACTGCTCAAGCAGTGGCTCGACGACGTGCTCCTCTACGGCTGGGCCTACGGCTCCACCGGTAAGGCCCTGGCCGGCAAGGAGCTGCTCGTGGCCGTCAGCACCGGTGGCCCCGGTGACGCCTACAGCCATGAGTCCTCTTACGGCTACACGCTCACCGAGCTGCTGCGGCCCCTCCAGGCGACGGCCAACATGGTCCAGATGACCTACCTGGCGCCCTTCACCACCACGGGGACCCTCACCATCACCGACGAGGCCCTGGCTCAGCGGGCTGAGGACTACGCCGCCACCCTGCAGTCCACGGACCTGCCGGTTCTGGACCGCCGCGGCTGAGTCCGCCGGCAGGCAGCGTCCACATGCCCGAGGGCCCAGGCCGGTTCGCCGGTCTGGGCCCTCGGGGCGTCTCACGGGTGTCTCAGTCGCCGTCGGCCAGGTCCTGAAGTAGCGCGCCACCGGCCAGCGCTGGAAGCCGAGCCCCTCGTAGGTGGCGCGGGCAGGGGCGTGTCCCAGGTCCCCGCCGGTCTCCACCATCACCATGGCCATCCCGGCGGCCCGGGCCCGCTCCATGGAGTGGTTCATGAGGGCACGGCCAATGCCGTGACGCTGGTAGTCGGGGTCGACGACGACGATATAGACCTCCCCCATCCTGTCCTCGGGATGCAGACGGGTGCACACCCAGCCCACCGGGCGACCGTCGAGGACGGCGACGTCGACGCCGTCGGGCTCGCCGTCGAGGACCTCGGCGAGATCGGAGAACTGTCGCTGCCGCCAGCCCTCGGGGTAGAAGGAGCGGTAGACGAAGGCGGGCACGTCCTGCTCCATGAGTGGGAAGACTGGAGCCCAGGCGCGCAGGGACAGGTCCAGCAGCGCCTGACGCTGCTCCGGCCGGTACGCAACGATCTCAACCATGCCGAAATCCTACGGCGCTCCCCACAGTTACACCGGGTCCCCGCCGGTCATTACGCCGACGGGGACCCGGTAGCTCAGGACCGCTGAAGGACCTCAGCCGAAGATGTCGAGCAGCGGGAGCTCGGGGGTCTGGAGGACCGCGGCGTAGTCCTGCGCCCGGCGGGCGATGGCCTCATCGGTGATCTCCAGGGCGCCCACCGACAGGAAGGGCACCGCGTACTTGGTGCCGATGACTCGCGAGGTTCCCTGCATGGGCCGCAGGAACTCGTGGATCGTGTAGATGTGCGCGCCCTCGCGGCCGTAGGCGCTGCCGGCGCCGCCGACGCTGACGGCCAGGAGCAGCTCCTTGCCGTGCAGGGCCGTGCCGGTCGAGCCGTAGGCCCAGCCGAAGGTGAGGACGTCGTCGAGCCACTTCTTGAGCAGGGGCGGGCAGGAGAGCCAGTACATGGGGTACTGCAGCACGATGCGGTCGGCGCCCAGCAGAGCCGCCTGCTCGGTGGCCACATCGATGTTGAAGTCGGGGTAGATGTCGTACATGTAGCGCACGGTGATGTTGCCACCGAGCGACTCCGCCGCAGCCCCGAGGGCCTTGTTGACCCGGGACTCGGAGATGTTGGGGTGGAAGACGAGTACGAGAGTGTTCACGGAGGACTCCCTGGTGTCGTTGGACTGTGAGGCGGGGGATGGCCCCCGTGAGGCGCCGGGGCTCCCGGCGCCGGACAGGACGTCGCTCAGGCTGGAGAAGCCGCCGATGATGACCTCCAGCTTGGGGGCCATCGCACCGCGGTCCAGCCAGGACTCCTTGGGGCGGAAGGGGACGCGGTCGGCGTCGTCGCCACTGTGCAGCTCATTGGGCCCACGCATGCCCAGGGCGGCGTTCGAGTCGCCGAAGCGCTCGTCCCACATGCGGGCGGCGACGTCGATGCCGCGCTCACTCCGGCCCGGCTGACGGTCGGACTCGACGGTCTCGGCCATGGCGACCGCCTGCTGGTGGGCGGTCAGAACCGTCGAGAGGGTGTAGTTAAGCGCCAGGTAGGCGTCCTCGCTGCGCAGGCCCCCGGAGACGAGGGCGTTGTGGGCGCGCTTGGCCACCGACATGAAGGGCACGTAGGCCCAGGCCAGGTTGATGAGGGTGTGGTCCAGGCCGGGATGGGCGTCGAGCACGTCCCACAGCGAGTCGGAGAGCCGGCGCAGGTAGTCCTGCCAGCTCAGGCCGGTGGGGGGGCAGTGTGGCGTCGGCGGACACACGCTCCAGGCAAGCCACGAGCAGGTCGTCACGAGAGCTGACGGTGCGTCCCAGATCAGCCGCACTCACCCCGAGCCGACGCGCCACCTTGCCCATCGTGAACCGGTCCACACCGATCTCAAGGGCCGCTGTGACGACGTCATCCCTGGTAAAACCGGCATTATGCTGCATTGAGCCTCCCGGGTTGGGTCATACTCGTCAGCGTAACGAACCAATAACAGCCCGCCAAATCGAAGGCACCTATCCGTGCGATGACCGACGCTGTTCTTCCGCAATATAACGAGAAAAACCCACCTCTCGCCCACACCTCCACCGCACCTCTGACGTCACCTGGAATCTCACGGTGAGGTAACGGCTCGGCACGCGCCGGGCTGCCTGCCGGGTGGCACGCCCGACGACGGTGGGGTCTCGCCGAGCCCGCTCCCCCGTTACCGTGGTGCCATGAGCGAGACTCCCCGCCCACAGCGCCCAGTCTTTCCGGAACCGCCCGCGGCGCCCTCACCGGCAGCGGCGCCCCCCGCGCCGACGGCACCCCCCGGCCAAGCAGCGGCGCTGGCGCGATGACCTGCACCTGGCGCACACGATCGCCAACAAGGTGGACAGCCTCACCCTGGCCCGTTTCGATGCCGGCAACTTCACCGTGGAGACCAAGTCGGACCTCACGCCGGTCACCGAGGCCGACAAGGAGGCCGAGCGCGTCATCCGCGAACAGCTGGGGCGGGCGCGCGGGCGAGACTCCGTCCTGGGTGAGGAGCTGCCCACCACCGGGCACTCCTCGCGACAGTGGGTCATCGACCCGATCGACGGGACCAAGAACTTCGTGCGGGGAGTGCCGGTGTGGGCCACGCTCATCGGCCTCATCGAGGACGGCCAGTGCGTCGTCGGGCTGGTCTCGGCCCCCGCGCTGGGGAGGCGCTGGTGGGCCGTGTCCGGCGGCGGAGCCTGGACCGGGCGCTCCCTGAGCTCGGCGCGGCGGCTGTCGGTGTCCGGCGTCGACGACCTCACCCGGGCCTCGATGTCCTACTCCTCGCTGTCGGGGTGGGCGCAGACCAAGCGGCTGCGCGGGATGCTGGGGCTCATGCAGTCGTGCTGGCGCACCCGCGCCTACGGGGACTTCTGGTCCTACATGCTCGTGGCCGAGGGCGCCGTCGACCTGGCCGCCGAGCCCAGAGCTCGAGCTCTACGACATGGCGGCGCTCGTGCCCGTGGTCACCGAGGCGGGCGGGCGCTTCACCTCCCTGGACGGCGAGCCCGGGCCCTTCGGGGGCAACGCGGTGGCCACGAACTCGCTGCTGCACGACGTCGCCCTGCACCACCTGAGCGCCGAGACGGACTGAGTCGGCCCCGCTTGAGCCGCAACCCCATCTGCTGGACACCAGTGCGCCCCGAAGTTATAAAAGATCTAAAAGATCTAAAACGCGCAAAAGTGGAGACGATCACACATGGCCAACCCCTTCAAACCGACAGCGGGCGCGACGCCTCCGTTGCTTGTTGGCCGCAACCGCGTCATTGAGGAGTTTCTGGAAAGCCTCGACGACGGCCCAGGAGCGCCTGGGCTCTTAGAGCTCATCACTGGCGCCAGGGGCGTCGGGAAGACCGTCATGCTCACCGCTCTGGGAGACTCGGCACGAGAGCGCGGCTGGGTGGTCGTTGATGAGACCGCACGCGAGGGGCTCATGGACCGACTCGCCGCCGAGTTCACTCGCCAGCTGTCGCAGCTCGCCGGCAAGGAGCGCTCACGGTTGACCTCCTTGAGCCTGAGCACACCGCTTGGTGGCGGTAGCGCAACACTCGAGCACGCACCCACCCCTGAGCCCTCCTGGCGGCAGAAGGCGCGAGCACTGACCCAGTGGCTCGCGGAACACGGCACCGGTCTGCTGCTCACGATCGACGAAGTACATGCCATTCCGCGCGAGGAGCTGCGAGCACTGTCCGCAGAGGTACAGCACCTCATTCGCGAGGGGGCTCCTATCGGCCTGCTCATGGCAGGCCTCCCCAAGGCCGTTGAGGAGCTCCTCAATGACGACATCACCACCTTCCTGCGCCGGGCCGAGCGGATCGAGCTCGGCGAGGTGGCCATCGACGACGTCTGTAACGCCTTGAAGTCAACCTTCAACGCGGGCGAGAAAGCGCTGAGCAACGACCTGGCTCAGGAGTGCGCGAATGCGACCGGCGGCTACCCATTCATGATCCAGCTCGTGGGGTATCAGGTGTGGAAACACAGCGGCGATGGCCCAGTGACCCAGCCAGCAGTCGCCGCGGGAACGACCGCCGCCCGCCTGCGCCTCGGCAACCTGGTGCACGCTCCGGCGCTGCGCGACCTGTCCGACGTCGACCGCACGATGCTCGTGTGCATGGCCAAGGACGACGGCCCGTCACAGATCGCTGACATCGCCGAACGCATGGACCGCCCCGTCAACTACGTGTCGGTCTACCGCAACCGGCTGCTCGCCGCCGGAATCATCAAGACTGCCGGCTATGGCAAGGTCGACTTCGCCGCCCCCTATCTGCGCGAGTACCTGCGCGAGCACGCAGCACACCTCGTCATGGAGTGAGTCGCAACCGCCAACGGCCACTCCTCGGCCACACGCCGAGGTCGCGCGGGCTGGACTTGTCACGCCTCCAACGTTATAAAAGGGACACAAACTGATATGCGGCCGCAGAGTTGGGCGTTTGCCCCGGTGTCGCCGCGCGGCTGAACCGCCACCGCTGCGGCGGGTACCACAGTGACCCGGCCGTTCCCCCACCCCGTGCGCCGGTAACCTGCCGTCAGTCCACCATCCATCCACCCCAGGAGTCCCTTTTGAACTGGCTGCACGCCATCCTCCTCGGCATCGTCGAGGGCATCACCGAGTTCCTCCCGGTGTCCTCCACCGGCCACCTCAACATCGTCGAGAAGCTCCTCGGCTACGAGATCAACTCCGCCGGCATGACCGCCTTCACCGCCGTCATCCAGGTCGGTGCGATCATCGCCGCCATCATCTACTTCTGGGCCGACATCGTCCGCATCGTCACCGCCTGGTTCAGGGGACTGAGCAACCAGCAGGCCCGCCAGGACCCCGACTACACGCTCGGCTGGGGCATCATCCTGGGATCGATCCCGGTGGCCGCCGTCGGACTGCTGTTCAAGGACTTCATCGAGGGGCCGGTCCGCTCCCTGTGGGTGATCGCCGGAGCCCTCATCATCTGGTCGGGGGCCATGTGGCTGGCCGACCGCCAGCAGAACCTCACCAAGGGCATGAAGGACGTGACCGTCAAGGACGCCCTCATCATCGGCGCATTCCAGGCCCTGGCCCCGGTGTTCCCCGGCATCTCCCGCTCCGGGGCGACGATCTCCGCCGGCCTCTTCCTCAAGTTCGACCGGGTGACGGCCACGCGCCTGTCCTTCTACATGGGCATCCCGTCCCTGGTCGCGGCCGGACTGCTGGAGGCCGCAACGGAGGCCAGCACCATCAGCAACACCGTGGGCTGGACGCCCACCATTGTCGCGACCGTCGTCTCCGGTGTTGTCGCCTACGCGACCATCGCCTGGCTGCTGCGCTTCGTGTCCTCCAACAAGTTCACGTCCTTCCTCGTCTACCGCGTGCTGCTGGGCCTCATCATCATCGCCCTGGTCTCCGCCGGCACCATCGCCGCCTGACGAAGCCCGTCTCACCGACGTCGATTCCTCTCCGCCGGCATTCTTCACGTGGGGCAACGGATTCTTCCATTGCCCCACGTGATTTCTGTGGTCCTCAGCATCGAGATCCGACGCCGCACGAATCCTGTTCCAGCGTCGTCGTCCGCTTGTACGATAAGCGCCATGGCCACCCCTGGGGTACGCGCAGACTCACGAGCCGCTGAGGACGTCGGCTAAGGACATCAGGGGAGATTCGTAGCATGACCAGACGCCACCCATCCGCTTCTCCCACGCGAATTCACTTCGGAAGTCGTCCGATGATCACCGCAGGTTTCGTCAGGCGGCAAGGGCAGGATGAGCTCTTCGACGCCGTCTTCGCTCACTCCGAGCCTCGCACGGTTCTGACGGGGATGCGGGGAAGCGGCAAGACTCAGCTGGCCGCTGCGGTTGCGGCCAGGTGCGAGGAGGAGGGCTGGCCCCTTGTCGCCTGGATTCATGCGGCCTCACGTAAGGAGATCCTTGCCGGTCTCTACGAGCTCGCACTGCGGATCGGTATCGACGCACCGAAGAACATTCCTCTGGAGGTCATTGTTCAGCGCCTCCTGGATCGGCTGCGCTCAGTAGAGGCTGCGGACCGTCTCTTCGTCTTCGACAACGTGGAGAATCCGGACGACCTGAAAGACCTCATCCCCGAGGGTGCTGGAGTTCGGACCCTCGTCACCACCCCGCGCCGCCTCGGCTGGGACCGCCTGGGCTGGCTGCGGGTGACGGTGGGTGCCTTCGATCGGGAGCAGTCGATCTCCCTCCTGTGCGAGCACACTGGCGACACTCACCGCGAAGCTGCTGACCGGATCGCGGATGCGCTGGGCGACGTGCCCGTCGCCATCACCCAAGCCGCCGCGACAGCACAACAGGGTGGATACGCCTTATCCGGCTACCTTGACAGGCTCAGTCATCACCCGCTCGAGTCACGCATCAGTCGCCTCGAGGGTGCCAACTACCCCGACGCCGTCGGCATCGCACTGCTCGTGGCCTATGAACAGGTCTTGGAGCAGCTCAGATCCAAGCACCCTCAACGGGAGAGGATCGCCGTATCGCTCCTCGGCGCAATGTCCCTCCTGGCTGCTTCCGGACTGCCGACTCACTGGCTCTTGAGGCTCGACGGCGACTCCGACGCAGTACGCGACACCTTGTCTTTCCTGAAGAGCGCTGCCATCCTCCAAGAATCCAGCGACGGCAACAAGACCTTCATTCACTGGCTCCAGGGACACGTGTACCGGGAAACCTACCTGAATGACCAGAAGAAGCTCGGCCAGGCGCGCAGGTGCGCTGCATCAGTTCTCAGCGGGATTGACGTAGACCGCCTAGAGAATCCTGAACAGCGGCGACACGAGACCCACCATCTCATCGAGCAGCTGCTCTCCATCACATCACAGGACTACTCTCATTCACTGTTTTCTGAACCACAGGTGTCTTCAAAGCTCGCCGAGACACTGCACGACGCGACCAACCTGGGAATGTCGCAGCTGGCCCTTGGCCTCACTGACTCCTTGACCCAGGCCTGCGACGCCTTGGGCCCCCACCACCCCGACACCCTCACCTCACGCAACAGTCTCGCCGGCTCCTACCGGGATGCGGGCAGGCTCGAGGAGGCCATCGCCCTGTACGAGCAGGTTTTCAGCGGCCGTAGCCGCGTCTTGGGCTCCGACCACCGCAGCACCCTCACCGCGCGTGACCATCTCGCCGACACCTACTGGGAAGCGGGCAGACTCGACGAGGCCATCACCCTGAAAAAGCAGATCCTCGCAGACGCCATGCGCATCATGGGGCCCGACAGCCCCGGCACCTCGGCCGCGCGCCTCAACCTCGCCGCTACCTACCGAGATGCGGGCAGGCTCGACGACGCCATCCCCCTGTTCGAGCAGAACCTCGACGACGTCGCCCGCACCCTGGGCCTCGACCACCCTGAAACCTTGGCTTCACGCCACAGCCTCGCCGGCGCCTACCGGGATGCTGGCAGGCTCGAAGAGGCCATCCCTCTGTTCGAGCAGAACCTCGACGACGTCGCCCGCAACCTGGGTCCCTGACCGCCCCGACACCTTCACCTCACGTAGCACCCTCGCCGGTGCCTACCAGGCTGCTGGGCAGGCTCGAGGAGGCCATCACCCTCTTCGAGCAGAACCTCGAGGACCGCACCCGCACCCTGGGACCTGCCCACCCTGTCACCCTCACCTCGCGCGGCAACCTTGCCGGGTGCCTACCAGGGATGCGGGCAGGCTCGACGACGCCATTCCCCTGTTCGAGCAGAACCTCGAAGACCGCACCCGCGCCCTGGGCCCCCACCACCCCCACACCCTGATCTCACGCGACAACCTCGCCAATGCCTACCTTGCCGCGGGGAGATCCGAGGAAGCGACGAAACTCTTCGGGACACCGTGAGAATTCTGCTTCGGGGCCACTGACCACTTGTACGATAGCGGCATGGCCGATCCCCTCTCCCTCGCTGTTCTGTCTGCCAGCATCACCGGGCTGCTCATGCGCGGGGCTGCTGTGGCCGTTGATCCTTCGTGGGGCAGCGCGGCGTCGCTGCCTAGCGAGGCCCTCAACGCATGGCGCAGCCTGAGACGTCTGCAGCAGGGGCGAGGTGGACAGGAGAATCCGCTGGAGGCGTCCATCAAGAGCCGTCTTCAGAAGCAGGTGGATGCCGCCGGCGAAAGGTATGAACTGGCCGGAGTCAGTCGATCCGCCTTGGCCGGGGCCGTCACCGAGATGGAGGTGGCGCTTAGGGATCTCAGCGAGGACGAGACCACAGTCCTGGAGGCGGTACGACACCCGGACAACTTCGAGGCCTACCTCCGACGGCGTACGGCCGGCCGCCGCCAGAACGTCGAGGCAGCAGCCGAGCCCCTTCTTCGATGACCTGACCCGTATCGTCGCCGAAGAGTTCATCTATCGAGCACCGGGCTCGCAGGCTTTCAACATCGCCGCGCTCAAGCAGCTACTCGCAGGCCAGGAACAGATACGTGCCGGAGTGGAGCAACTGCTGGAGGGGCAGGCAGAGACTCACGGACTGCTGGGGGCTATGGCTACGGATATCAAGGAGATCCATAGCGTGATCCCACAGAGCCGACCTGCCTCACCCGCACGGATTCGCTTCGGCAGCCGCCCCAGGATCGCCGCAGGCTTCGTCAAACGGGAGGGGCAGACGAGCTCTTCGATGCCGTCTTCACTCACACCGAGCCTCGTACTGTACTGACGGGGATGCGAGGAAGTGGCAAGACTCAGCTGGCAGCCACGGTTGCGACCAGGTGCGAGGAGGAGGGTTGGCCCCTAGTCACCTGGATCAATGCAGCCTCACGTAAGGAACTCATTGCCGACCTCTACGAGCTCGCACTACGGACAAGCATCAATACAACGAAGGATGTTCCTCCGGAGACTATTATTCAGCGCTTCCTGGATCAACTGCGCTCAGCAGAAGCGGCGGACCGACTCTTCGTCTTCGACAACGTGGAGAACCTCGACAACCTGAAAGACCTCATCCCCGAGGGCAGCGGAGTTCGAGTCGTCATCACGACGACGCGCCACCTCGACTGGGACAGTCTCGGATGGCACCCAATCACTGTCGGCGTCTTTGAAAGAGATCAGTCAATATCCCTCCTCTGCGAACGCAGTGGCGACACTCATCGCGAGGCGGCAGACCAGATCGCGGATGCACTTGGCGACTTGCCTGTCGCAGTGACACAAGCGGCCGCAACAGCCAAGCGGGGACACTACTCCCTATCAGAGTATTTCAAGAGGCTAAGCAATCACCCGCTCGAGTCAAGTATCAGTCGCCTCGAGGGCGACGACTACCCGGACGCCGTTGGCATTGCGCTATTCATGACATACGAACAGGTCCTGGAGGAGATCAGAACCACACACCCTCAGCAGGAGAAGATCGCTATATCACTCCTCAACGCACTGTCCCTCCTGGCAGCTTCCGGAGTACCGACTCACTGGTTCCTCGAGCTCAACGATGACTCCGACGCAGCACGAGACACCCTGTCTTATCTGAAGAAGTCATCCATCCTTCAAGACTCCACCGACGGCAGCAAGACAATCATCCACCGCCTTCAAGGGCAAGTTTACCGCGAAACCTACTTGAGCAACCAAGAGAAGTTCAACGAGGCACGTGCGCACGCAACAACAACCCTTCTCAACGAGATCGACATAGACCGGCTAGAAAATTTTGAACGACAGCGACAGGAAACACGCAATCTCGTCGAACAAATAGGTGCCACCACATCTCAAGGCCACTCTCATCCACTATTTTCCGATCCGACTTTTGTTTCAGTTCTTGCGGTGACGCTACACCATGCAACCGATCTTGGAATGCCACAGCTAGCCCTTACTCTCACTGAGTCGGTCACTCAGGCGGGCTGCATCCTGGGTCCCGACCACCCCGGCACCCTGGCTTCACATAGCAACCTCGCCTACGCCTACCAGGCCGCGGGCAGGCTCGACGACGCCATCCCCCTGTCTCGAGCAGAACCTCGACGACTCACCCGCATCCTGGGCCCCGACCACCCC